>Ga0075034_1000501_pt1 | contig 23294 bp, 22 predicted proteins | sample SynthPrep_16_END_FD_71519 | JGI IMG/M metagenome (GOLD analysis project Ga0075034, IMG submission 71519) | Synthetic microbial communities from Ohio, USA - SynthPrep_16_END_DS12_MetaG | ecosystem: Engineered > Bioreactor > Aerobic > Activated sludge | place: USA: Ohio, Columbus | collected...
GTCATGCTAAAACCTTCGAAGCGCTTTTCCTAGCTGCTTGAAAAAGAAGGGAAAAATATGACGAAGTCGGAGTTGATCGAACGAATTGTCACCCATCAAGGGCTGCTCTCATCCAAGGATGTTGAGCTGGCTATCAAGACCATGCTCGAGCAAATGTCCCAGTGCCTGGCGACTGGTGATCGGATTGAGATCCGTGGGTTTGGCAGCTTCTCGCTGCACTATCGCGCGCCGCGGGTAGGGCGGAATCCCAAGACTGGGCAGTCGGTGAGTCTGGATGGGAAGTTTGTGCCTCATTTCAAGCCAGGGAAGGAGTTGCGGGATCGGGTGAACGAAGACGAAGAAGAAGGCGTCTGAGTCTATTTTGATCGGGAGAAAGTTATGCGTAGGGCCAAACGCGTTTTTGTAGTAATGGCTGCTTTGCTCGTCGCTCTTTTTGTGTTGGCCTTTGTGCTGGAAAACCAGCAGGGCACCTCATTGGCATTTTTTGGCTTGTCTACAGTCGAGCTTCCGATTTCGGTTTTTGTGACGCTTGCATTGATTCTCGGGATGCTTGTTAGCCCTGTGCTCGCGTTGTTAGTAGGTCGCAGGAATTCTCAGCAAGTGCGTTAGCCTGATCGTCACGCCTTAGCTTATCTGGAAAGGTTGGCTGAGCCGCCCAAACATCGGAATCCCGTCAGTCCTTTGTTCATCCAGCCAGGGCCGGTTCCGTCCTGATGTGACAGTTAAGGCAAGCGCCAGCACGTCATTTATCTGCGTTCGCTTTTGACATTGAGAATGCAGCGCTTAAAATGGACTCCATTTTAAAATCCCTCATCTTTAACTGCACCACGCAAAGCTGATTTTCAGGCTGTAGGCGAGCAAACCCCGACGTTTTCCTTGGATATCTTCACCGCTGGGCATTCCAGTGGGTCAGTAGATTAATTGGATGGCAGATTCTGAGGTGATTCGCCAGCTAGAAGCTTGTTGTGCAGTGCGCGTTGCATTAGGACTCATTATGTTTAGCGGAAAAACACTTCTTATCACTGGTGGCACTGGTTCATTCGGCAACGCAGTACTCAAACGTTTTCTCGACAGCGACATCGATGAAATCCGCATCTTCAGTCGAGACGAGAAGAAGCAGGACGATATGCGTAAGCGTTACGCTAACGCCAAACTGAAATTTTATATCGGCGATGTGCGTGATTATCAGAGCGTACTCAACGCCACCCGCGGAGTGGATTACATTTTTCATGCGGCAGCGCTCAAGCAGGTTCCTTCCTGTGAGTTTCACCCGATGGAAGCGGTTAAAACGAACGTTATCGGTACCGAAAACGTTCTTGAGGCTGCGATCCAGAACGCAGTCAAGCGCGTGGTGTGCTTGAGCACCGACAAAGCCGTCTACCCTATCAATGCCATGGGTATCTCCAAGGCAATGATGGAAAAAGTAATGGTGGCCAAGTCTCGCAATGTGGATGACAAGAAAACCGTTATTTGTGGCACTCGCTACGGCAATGTCATGGCTTCGCGGGGCTCCGTGATCCCACTCTTCATCGAGCAGATTCGTGCAGGGCAAGCGTTGACGCTGACTGATCCAAACATGAGTCGGTTCATGATGACCCTCGCGGATGCCGTCGATCTGGTGTTGTATGCATTCGAGCACGGTCGCAACGGTGACTTGTTTGTGCAGAAGGCGCCAGCGGCGACGGTCGAGACCCTGGCCAAAGCGTTGACCTCCATGGTTGGCAAGCCTGAACACCCTATTCAAGTGATCGGTACGCGGCATGGCGAGAAGCTCTTCGAGGCGCTGTTGAGCCGTGAGGAGATGGCTTGTGCCGAAGATCGGGGTGACTACTACCGAGTGCCACCCGATCTGCGCGATCTGAACTACTCCAAGTTCGTGGAGCAAGGTGAAGAGAAAATTTCTCGCACAGAAGATTACAACTCCCACAATACCGAACGATTGGATCTGGCTGGCATGCAACGACTCTTGCTTAAGCTTGAGTTCATGCAGGCGATTCAGCGTGGCGAACACGCTACGCCCGAGGAGTGAATGATGAAGGTATTGATCACCGGCGCCAATGGCTTTGTCGGTAAGAACCTGATTGCGCACCTGAATGAGCGCAAGGATGTAGAGGTCGTCTCCTTCACTCGGGAAAACAGCATTGCCGAGTTGGCCGCGCGAGTGGCCGATTGTGATTTTGTGTTTCACTTGGCCGGGGTTAATCGACCGCAATCACCGGAAGAATTCAAAGTCGGCAACACCGATCTGACCCTTGCACTTTGCCATGCGATCAAGGCAAGTGGTAGGCCCATACCAGTGCTTTATACCTCGTCCACCCAGGCCGATCGTGACAACCCATATGGTGTCAGCAAGTTGGCGGCCGAGCAGGCGTTGCATGACCTGCGGTCAAGCCATGGTTCCAGGGTGGAGGTTTTGCGCCTACCCAATGTGTTTGGTAAGTGGGCACGTCCTGATTACAACTCCGCCGTCGCCACCTTTTGCCACAATATCACCCGAGGCTTGCCTATCCAGGTCAATGATCGGGAGGCTGTAATCAGCCTGGTCTACATCGACGACGTCGTCGATTGTTTCATCAGGGCCATGGATGCCGGTGTGTCCACTGACCGCGTTGCGCAGGTGCAACCGGTATACAGCATTACTGTGGGTGATCTGGCTGACCAGCTGCATGCGTTCCGCGAGAGTCGTAATTCGTTGATCAGTGAAGCTGTTGGCTCAGGGCTGGTGCGTGCGCTCTATTCGACCTATGTCAGCTACTTGCCTGTCGAACAGTTCACTTATGAAGTGCAAAAGCACGGCGATCCACGTGGTGTTTTTGTCGAAATGCTGAAGACCAAGGACAGTGGCCAGTTTTCTTATTTCACCGCCCACCCTGGTATTACCCGTGGCGGACATTACCACCACAGCAAAACCGAAAAATTCCTGGTGATCAAAGGCAAGGCTTGCTTCCGCTTTCGCCATATTGTTTCTGGCGAGTTTTACGAGTTGCACACCGACGGTGAGCGTCCTCAGATCGTGGAGACGGTGCCTGGTTGGACGCACGATATTACCAATGTCGGTGATGACGAGATGGTCGTCATGTTGTGGGCTAATGAGATCTTTGATCGCGAACGGCCGGATACTTTTGCAATGTCGGTTGGAACTCGAGCCTGATCTGTCAGGCGCGTGAGGCCGTGATCTCGGTCGATAATTCCGACATCAATGACTCAGGAAAGAATATTTAGATGAAAAAGCTGAAAGTTGTCACGGTTGTGGGCACTCGTCCGGAAATCATCCGTTTGTCGCGGGTGATGGCCAAGCTGGATGAGCATTGTGAACACATCCTGGTACATACCGGACAGAACTATGATTACGAATTGAACGAGATATTCTTCCAGGATCTTGGTATTCGCAAGCCGGACCACTTTCTCAACGCAGCGGGTTGCAGCGGCGCGCAGACCATCGGCAACGTGATCATTGCTGTGGACCGTGTGCTGGAGGAAACGAAACCAGAGGCCTTGTTGGTGCTCGGTGACACCAATAGCTGCATGGCTGTCATTCCCGCGAAGCGTCGCAAGATTCCTACTTTTCATATGGAGGCCGGCAATCGCTGTTTCGATATGCGCGTCCCAGAAGAGATCAATCGACGCATCGTTGACCACACAGCAGATATTAATCTGACCTATAGCAGTATCGCTCGAGATTACTTACTACGCGAAGGCCTGTCGCCGGACATGGTGATTAAGACTGGTAGCCCGATGTATGAGGTGCTCAATTACTACCGTGAAGGTATTGAGGCTTCGGATGTCTTGGAGCGACTGGGACTTGAGACCGGCAAATTTTTTGTCGTGAGTGCCCACCGTGAGGAAAATATCGATTCCGATAAGAACTTCCTCAAATTGGTAGACGTGCTTAATACCGTTGCTGCCCATTATGACTTTCCAGTCATCGTGAGTACGCATCCGCGCACCCAAAAGCGTGTAGATGCGATGGGTGTGATTTTTCACAAAAATGTGCAACTGCTCAAGCCGCTCGGGTTCAAGGATTACAACAAGCTACAACTGACGTCCAAAGCTGCACTCTCGGACAGCGGTACTATCAATGAAGAATCTTCAATCCTCAACTTCCCAGCACTGAACATGCGGGAAGCACACGAGCGTCCAGAGGGGATGGAAGAAGCTGCAGTGATGATGGTCGGCCTGGAAACTGAGCGTGTAATGCAGGGTTTGCAATTGCTGGAAAGCCAAGCCAGTGGCCAGGAGCGTACGCTGCGCCTGGTCGCAGACTACAGCATGCCGAATGTCTCCGAGAAGGTCGCGAGGATCATCCACAGCTATCGCGACTACGTCATGCGTACTGTATGGAAGCAATACTGATTGGATAGGCTCACCGAGGAACGCCCGCTCAAGGTTTTGGTGGTCACCCAGTATTTTTGGCCTGAAAACATGCGCATCAACAACATGGTCGAGGGTTTTGTCGCCAAAGGTCATGAAGTAACAGTGCTCACAGGGCAGCCCAACTATCCGGAAGGGCTGGTCTATGCCGATTATCTGCGTGACCCCGCACAGTTCTCTCACTATCAGGGCGCGAGCATTGTTCGAGTTCCGATGTTGGCGCGAGGCAAACGTAGTATTACGCTTGCCTTGAATTACCTGTCGTTTTTTACCAGCGCTTCAATCTTCGGGTGCTACAAGTTGCGGGGACAGTCATTCGACGCCATTTTCGTGTATGGCGTCTCGCCGATTATGGGCGCTATTCCAGCACTGGTACTTGGGCGTCTGAAAAACGCACCGGTATTTGTCTGGGTCTTGGATTTGTGGCCTGAAACCCTGAATGCGGTAGGGGTAATCAAGAACCCGAGGTTGCTTGGTCTCGTCGGGAAAATGGTGTCCTGGATCTACAACCGTTCCGATTATCTGTTGTTACAGTCGCGTTCCTTTGACGAGGATGTGCGGAAGTACTGCACTCGCTCGATTTCAGCCGATCGTTTGGTGTACTTCCCAAGCTGGGCCGAAGACGACTTTTCTGGCGATGTGCAGACGGCTTCTGACTTGCTGACCCGCGATGAGTCAGTCTTCACGATCCTTTTCGCTGGGAATATCGGTGAAGCCCAGGATTTTCCAGCCATTATGGAGGCAGCCAAAGCGATCAAGGCTGAATTGCCAGTGCGTTGGGTGATCGTCGGAAATGGTCGGGCCAGTGAGTGGTTGGCCAAACATGTAGCGGAGCACCAACTGGATAACGTTCTATTGTTGGGGCGGCATCCGTTGGAAAAAATGCCTGCACTTTTCGCGACCGCAGACGCGCTGTTGGTGTCATTGAAGACAAATGAAGTCTTCGAGAAAACCATTCCGGGTAAGGTGCAGGCATATCTTGCGTCAGGGAAGCCCGTTATCGCCATGATCGATGGCGAGGCTGCCCGCGTGGTTGTAGAGTCGACTGCAGGTATGGCGTGTGGCTCTGGCGATGCCACGGGGCTCGCCGAGATCGTACGTGCCATGAGCTCATTGCCTGCGTCCGAGCTGGAGAGAATGGGGGTGGCTGGCAGACGTTACTACCGTGAGCACTTTTCAAAGGCAACGTTGTTTGACCGTCTCGAGGTACTTTTCAGGAAAGGTACCTTGAGGCGAAATCATAAACGATGAATAAGTGTTGTCGCGCTGTGTGGTTGGGGTGCCAGGCTCAGCAGTTTTGTCCGCGGTTTGCTAGTTAGGTGCCCGCGTGCGGATGACCTCCACAGTACGGAGTTCCAGCATTTTCTACTCGTCATAAATTGACACGGTGTTGTAATAAACCGCTAGACAGTCTTCGAAAAATCTTACCGGCTTGATGGGCGCTGCGAAAAATGCGGAGCCTTTCTTGCCCGCATTTTGTTCCAGGAACCTAATCTTACATGACCCTCTGGTTCGTATTCGCAGCGGTACTAATAACGTCACTTCTGTTGACTTGGGTGTTACGTCGCTACGCCTTGTCTCGCAGCCTGATGGACATACCCAACGGCCGCAGCTCCCACACCGTACCGACGCCGCGAGGTGGTGGCGTCGCTATCGTTCTGACGTATTTGACAGCAATAGGCTTGATGGCCGGCACTGGATCGATCAGTTGGGAGGCTACTTGGCCAATACTGGGGAGCGGTGCACTGATTGCTGTGGTTGGGTTCCTTGATGATCACGGCCATATTGCCGCGCGTTGGCGTCTACTGGCACATTTTGTTGCAGCCGGGTGGGCGCTTTTCTGGATGGGGGGGCTGCCCGTTATCGAATTGCTGGGGTTTGACGTGGACCTCGGCTGGATTGGGTATTTGCTGGCTGCGATGTACCTGGTTTGGATGCTCAATCTGTATAACTTCATGGACGGGATCGATGGAATTGCGAGCGTCGAGGCTGTCTGCGCCTGTCTGGGGGCATGCCTTGTGTACTGGCTGACCGGTCATGAGGCGATCATGCTGGGACCCTTGCTATTAGCGTTTTGTGTGCTTGGTTTCCTCTATTGGAATTTCCCGCCCGCGCGCATTTTCATGGGGGACGCAGGCAGCGGATTCCTTGGCATTGTGATTGGCGTGCTCTCATTGCAGGCCGCTTGGTCGGCGAGTGAGTTGCTATGGGTCTGGCTCATTTTGCTAGGCGTATTTATTGTTGATGCTACCTTTACCTTGGGCCGACGCTTACTGCGTGGGGATAAGGTATACGAGGCGCACCGCAGTCATGCCTATCAGTATGCATCGCGCCAAGCGGGGCGGCACTTGCCCGTCACGCTGGCGGTCACAGCCATCAACGTGCTCTGGCTGCTACCCATTGGTCTCTGCGTCGGGTTAGGCTTTGATGGCGTCTTGGGGTTGGTGCTGGCTTATGTTCCGCTGGTACTGCTGGCTATCAAGTTTCATGCTGGTGAGCTGGAAAAAACCGGATAATTTGTTGGCAGCATCGTTTGAACATCACACGAAGCACAACATGGAACCGCCGTTTTTTCTGGCGGTACTAAGGACTGAGGTATAAAAAGGGTTTATGGATAATCTACGCACCCGCCTGGTGGGCTTGCCACGTAGGCAAAAACGCATTCTGCAAGTTGCCACCGATATCGTGCTTGTGTGGGTAGCGCTTTGGCTTGCGTTTGTCGTTCGTTTGGGATTTGACGAACTGAACAACCCATTTGTCGTCCATTTATGGCTATTTCTCAGTGCGCCGGTTATCGCTATTCCGCTTTTTATCAACTTCGGCATGTACCGCGCCGTCATGCGCTATTTTGGAAATGATGCGTTAATTGCCATCATCAAGGCGGTCAGTTTGTCAGCTCTATTGCTGGCGCTCGTCGTATACCTTTATAGCAATCACCAGACAGTTGTACCTCGTTCAATCGTATTCAACTATTGGTGGCTGAGCATGGTTATCATTGGCGGCTTGCGCCTTGGTATGCGTCAGTATTTCCTTGGCGACTGGTTTGCCGCGGCTCAGCACGTTCCCTTCACAAATCGCGATGATGGTCTGCCCAAGGTGGCTATTTATGGCGCTGGGGCGGCGGGCAACCAACTGGTGGCCGCATTGCGCATGGGAAAACTGATGCGTCCGGTTGCCTTCATTGACGACGACAATAGTATTGCCGATCGCGTGATTTCCGGGCTGCAGGTGTATAAACCGAAGCATATTCAACGAATGATCGACGATACCGGTGCCGAGGAGCTGCTGCTGGCGATCCCTTCATCTACAAGGGCGCGACGTCGGGAAATACTCGGATACCTTGAAGGCTACCCGTTGCACGTGCGTAGCGTCCCTGGGTTCATGGACTTAGCGAGTGGTCGGGTCAAGGTCGATGACATTCAGGAAGTGGATATTGCCGACCTGCTGGGTCGGGATCCTGTACCGGCTCAGGATGAGCTGTTGGAAAGATGCATCAAGCAACGCGTGGTGATGGTGACGGGGGCGGGCGGCTCTATCGGCTCGGAGCTCTGCCGCCAGATACTGACGCTCGGGCCCACGACTTTGCTGTTGTTTGATCATGGCGAATACAACTTGTACTGCATTTTGTCCGAGCTTGAGCAGCGCGTACAGTCGGAGTCCCTGAGCGTAAAACTGTTACCTATACTTGGCTCAGTGCGGCATCAGGATAGGCTACTTGAAGTCATGAAGGTCTGGTCCGTCGATACGGTCTACCACGCAGCGGCCTATAAACATGTGCCCATGGTGGAGCACAATATTGCCGAGGGCATTCTCAATAATGTGATTGGCACACTTAATACTGCTCAAGCTGCCTTGCAGGCGGGGGTCGAAAATTTCGTTCTTATCTCAACCGACAAAGCTGTACGGCCGACTAATGTCATGGGCAGTACCAAGCGTCTTGCTGAGTTAGTGTTGCAAGCATTGAGCAAGGAGCTGGCCCCGGTTCTGTTTGGCGATACATCGAAAGTTTCTCGCGTCAACAAAACACGTTTCACCATGGTTCGCTTTGGTAATGTGCTGGGCTCTTCGGGCTCGGTTATACCGTTGTTCCACAAGCAGATCCAGGCGGGGGGACCTTTGACCGTCACCCACCCGAAGATCACGCGTTACTTCATGACCATACCCGAGGCTGCACAGTTGGTGATTCAGGCGGGTTCTCTTGGGTTGGGGGGCGATGTGTTCGTGCTCGACATGGGCGAGCCCGTGAAGATCGTGGAGCTTGCTGAGAAGATGGTCCATCTGTCGGGGTTGAGTATTCGTTCAGACAGGAACCCACACGGGGATATCCTGATCAATTTTAGTGGGCTACGTCCAGGTGAAAAACTTTATGAGGAATTGTTGATAGGTGACAACGTTGCAGCCACGAGCCACCCGATGATTATGCGGGCAAGTGAGGAGTTTCTAACATGGGATGTCCTCAAACTAAAGTTGCAAGCTTTGTTGGCGGGCGTTGAAGAGAATGATTACGTGCTCGTCAGGCAGATTTTGAAAAGCGTTGTAAGCGGCTACAACCCGGAGGGGGAGATTGTTGACTGGATGCATACTCAGCGGCACTGTGATGGCGAGTTGTCTGCCCGCTCTCCGTCCGGTTGACTGCTGAGCGAGCTTAAGCCGAGTTGCCGGCGAACACCCCGGCTCCCCAGTCATTGTGTCAACGACTGAGTAAGGCCTCCCCTCGGAGCCCACAGCTCACTCCAGCCGTAACGCGTGGTACTAAGCACGCGTTGACGGCCATTCATAGTGTTTAAGTATTTTTAACTTTTGCATAGCCATTGACGCGAGCATTTTTGGATAGGACAAACAGCACCGTCAGTATCCAAAAAGAAGTCATCGATTCGAGAAAGCCGAAGATCTGGTTGTTTGCCGGGATATACAAAAAGAGGATTCCGAACAGAGGGAGCAGCATTTTTGCATAAAAATTATCATGCAGCGTCGCGGAAAGGTAAACATAAGAGAAGTAAGCGCCCAGTATCAGCATGACGATGGCCACGCCCCAAAAGCCCACGTCATTGGCTATATAGGTATAAAAAGAATGCCAGTAAACAAACTCATCCCATTTTTCAGTAACTTTATGTGGAAATGTTCTCTCCCTGACGTCAATGCCTAAGTATTGGGCAAAGGATTTTTGCAAGAATACTGAGTGCCCAATGCCATATGAAGATTGGAAATCTTCGTCAAGCGAAACCGACATTCCGTAATAGCCCTGAACCATATAACTGGTCAGCTTTTCATAAAAGTCCACAATGTTAGATCTCTCGGCGCCTGGATCCTCACTTCTAAATGCTATTCCTTTTTGTTTTAAGTAATCAAAGGATTGGGGTTTACTATTCTCGACGACAACTTGATATGGCGAATGCGCAGATTTTACACTGTAAAACTGCCAGAAAGAAAAAAGGAACATAAATGCTAGGAATGCTAGAAAGAACTTTCTTTGTTTGAGTGTGGAAACAATGCCGCTGGATTTGCTTGAGATAACCAGCACGCTTAGACACGTCGAGATAATAAACACATAAGAAAAATTGATCACGCTTAAGCTGGCAATGATACCTGTCAGCAACGGTATAGTAAGGACAAGCATTCCTGCAATTCTGCGAACGTTGCTTAATGCATGCCAGTAGAATACAAGTCCCGGTAACAGTATGTATTTGAATGGCCCTGCAAATAGCGTTATCGCTGTTATGTACGGATTTTTTACAAAACCAACCGAGGAGGCCTCTGAGGCGTAGAAGGCCCTAGCCTCCCAAGGTATTACCAGGCCTCGATAAAGACCAGCAAAGAAGTCATCTGGGATATATGAGTTCGAAAGCGTGGTGTTCCTGTGTACCACCACATTCGCCGCGAATGCCATGAGCAGAATGAACCAGAAGTACCTAATGAATATGTTGTCGTCTATGGGGGCTCGTTTTAAGGTTGGCTCGACGCTTGAATGCTTAACAAAGAATTTAGTTTGCAGAATGTAACCGGCTATGAAGAATACATGGTATAAAAAAATGAAGCCGAGGAATTCATCCTGGTTCTTCAATGGCCAATAGATAGGTCCAAAAAAGAAGAGCCACAACCCAAATAATAAATAGGCTTCGACTAGCAGTAACGGCGCATAGACCTTTGCGGTACTCATTCTTCAACTCCTTAAAGATAGTGTTGCTCTGCCTTACAGAATAATAACGATATGTATTCTATGTTTTTATAGTGGCAATGGTTTTATTTGATTATGTGGTTGATTTTTTTGAATGCTGTCTAAGAAGTTATTTGCATTTTTTGCAATTAGATCGTAGTGCGCTTGATGTACCTGCGTAGCCGAAGGGGATTCCGAGCACGCCTTGGCGATTGGCAATGCATTTGCCATTAACTTGAATAGGTACGAGTAATACCCTAGGTTCAGTAGTTTTTTTAAAAAGCTATTGTCAAGTTTGTAGCAATAGATTCTATTTCTCAAGACGAACCTGCCCAGCCAATTTTTTTCGTTCGACAACATGTAGTCGAATGCTTTTAGTTTGTCTTTGTCGAAGTCAGATCCGCGAATGAGGTAGGTCGAGCCTGAAGTGCGTCTGTAATAAACGTATACTTCCCTCGTCTGTACAAAAGTAATGTTTTCATAGGAGTTTGCGATTTTCACCATCATTGGAAAATCTTCAGTCACACTATAGCTGTTTATAAAGTCGAACAGATTTTTGTCTTGCAGAAATTTTTTATTGCAGAACAAATTTGGCGTATTAATACTGCTGATTCCTTTCAGGCGCTCTATAAGTTTTTTTCCTTTATAGATAACGTCCGTCGCCAAGATATGGAAGATAGTAGGGCGTGACTCGCCGAGCTTTCCATCAATTAATAGCAATGGCAAGCCTGAGAAAAAGTCGTTGTGCTTTAAACGTTCCACCTCTTTAAATATGTTTACGCAAGAGTAAACGTCATCGCCAGCGGTTATTTTGAATAGATCGCCGTCAATCAGCGGCCAGATACGGGTGTAGTTAAAGCAGGTACCATGATTCGAGCCATCGGCCAAGACCGTGATATTGGAAAATAGGGCGTTGTGTGCTGATAGCCACTGATTTGCCAGTTCGACGGTTCGATCTCGTGAGCCATCGTCAGCGATGATCAGGTTGAAGTTGTACGTGGATCCGAAGTTCTCAATCAAAAACCTTATGCTTTCAAGGTGTTCAATGATGTATGATTCGTGATTGAAAGTGATCACCGCAAAAGTGAAGTTAGCCTTGCTCATGCAATGTACCTTTGAAAGCGCTTAGACAGTTTTTTGAGTAAAACTCTATAGAGAAAAATGAAGGCGCTGAATCCAATCATTTTGAAACCTAGTAAGAAAAAATCTACTTTCCACTTCAAGCTATATTTGCCATCTGATAGTGATTCACTAGCAATCCCTCTGTGTTTAAGGTCCAAGGGGAGATTATATTTTTTCAACGCCGGTGTAATGACGCTTGCAACCCACTTGCCTCTGCGTATTGCACCACCCAGCTTGTAGTTATAAATAAACGTATCTTCCTTGTCTGGCTGAGCGCAATAGAATTGGTCATCACTACTGTAGGTTCGCGCACTGCCAAAAAACTCCCAAGCCCATGGTGAGTCCAACTCTCCTGTGAACTTTAAGAGTTGTTGGGTTCTCCATACAGCTGGCACTGAATTCAATCGATAGTCGTTCCTTTGACCAATGAGTTCGAATCCTTCGTGTTTAGGGGTGGGGGTGTTCATGCCCGGAATATTATTGAAGTAAAATACGCTAATTTCTGTGTCATTCTTCATTTCCTGAATGCACCGGGTCAATTTTTCCTTGTTGACTGGCGCTTCCAGGATGAAGTCGTCAAACAACGCAACGACGAATGGGGTATCCACTAAGGACAACGCTTTGCGCAGCCGCCATCCCCATGGTTTTTTACCTTCTGACGGGGTCAGGTTTAAGGTGACTATTTGCAGCCCTTCAACGCATAAACTCTTATGTTCTGTATTGAGGATGATCTTGCAGTTGCAATCTGGCCACATCTCCTTGAAAGCACTAAAAAAAGGCAGCCACACATCCTCATAGTTGTCGCATGAGTTTACAAGAATGGTGCAATCGTTTTCGATTGTGGGATCAGCATTATGAGTCATAAAATCCAAAGCCTATTATCAAGGAGCCCATATTTACACAGACTGTTTCAATGTGGCGCCGCATAGGGACTCATAGGAACCGCTCTTCACAATTACGCCATTCTCTATTTCGATCACTGTGTCACATCCCTTGAGGGTATTGAGCCGATGGGCGATAACGATCAATGTTATGTCCTCACCAAGCCCTTCTACGGCTTTCATCACCTCAAGCTCGGTTTTGCTGTCAAGCGCGCTGGTTGCTTCATCCAGAACGATAACGCGTGCTTCTTTATAAAAGGCTCTGGCAATCGCGATACGTTGACGCTGTCCACCTGATAGAAAAACGCCTCTTTCCCCTACTGGTGTGTCGTAGCCATCTGCCCAAGACTCGATAACTTCTGCCATTTGGGCTTTTTCTGCGGCCCGCCGAACGCGTTCAAGATCTATATCTTGATAAGCTATTCCAAAGGCGATGTTCTCCGCCACCGAGGCGTCAGATAGAAATATAAGTTGAGGTACATGTGCAATGTTGGCCTGCCAATTGCCACAATTAGCAGTTGTAATCTGCTCGTTATCGACCAGGAAAGTACCCTCGGTCGGGGTCAACAATCCCATCAACATGTCGAGTAGTGTACTTTTACCACTTCCTGTTGCGCCGACCAACCCGATACGCCCACCTTTAGGGATGTTGAGATTGATATCCTTCAGCACCCACGGGCCATTCTCACCATAACGGAAAGATACGGCGTTGAGTGACAGCGACTCACTGAAGGGGTGATGGGTTCGGGGCGTGTCCGTATCGAGTTGAATGTTTGTTTCCGGAAGAAGGTTGAGTACATCCAGCAAGGAGTCATGGGCGCCTCTGATGCAGGCCCACGCTGCGTAAGACTGCTGCAATACTGGCAATAGGCGCTGTGCCGCCAGGGCTAATGCTCCCAGTATCGGTATAGAGGCTAACAATCCTCCAGGTTGCTGCGCGAGCCAGTAGGCGAATACAGCAACCATCAACATGCCAAACGATTCGATCGTATACCGCGGCGCGTTCGCAATGATTTGTATGTTGGCTTTGGCCCTGCGCAGTTTTGAATCGGCAGCGTCAAAGTCTTTCCGATACGACAGCTGAGAGGCGTCGATAATGACGTCACGAATCCCCTCAAGGCTTTCATTCAGTAACTTTAGAACTTTGTCCGAGCTTGAACTCACTTCAAGACTGTCTTTGCCAAGTTGTTTCTTCGTGGCAAAAATTACTAAGACGTAGACGCTGCCAAAACTGGCAAATGCAAGGAACGCAACAACCGGTTCAATGGCCAGTACGATGATAAGTATCGCGAGCATCATGAAAGCCGAACTGGCAATCGTCAATGTGGGAATGAGGAATTCACGAACAACAATGTCAACTTTGTTGAAAATAGCCGTAATCACCTCACTGCTGTTTCGCGAAAGGTGCTTGCTGTAAGGCTGATGTATTACCGCCTTGTAGATACCTCCCGCCAAATCGCTACCTACCGCGGAGCTGAAGCGGTTCTGTGCCCACATCAAAACAAAACGGCTGGCCCCGGACAAAATGGCCGCAAGCGCGAAAATGATCGTAAGGGGCAGAAGCAGTCCGTCAGCGCGGGTGATTCCAAGCGCAGTGAGCACGCTGCTTGCGAGAGGCTGATCCATTAATTTTTCTGGATTGATCAGGACCGCCAGAAATGGAACGATCGCGCCGATACTCAAAACTTCAGCAAACGACGCAATAATCATAAGAACAAGGATGATAGATAGCTGCACCTTCCTCTTTAGAGTCAGGCACTTCCAGAGTCTTATTAACGATGCAATCATCAGTTCACGCTTCACACACAAAGTTATTGACAGCTGTAATGACAAATTGAACTTCTGACGAGGTCATGACAGGGCTTATCGGTAGGCTCAGCACTTGCTTGTGTATCGCCTCAGTCAGAGGATAACTGCGGGAGTTCCACTGCTGGTACGCCTGTTGTTGGTGTGCTGGGACAGGATAGTGAATGATCGTTTGAATCCCTTGAGCGAGCAGGTACTGCTGCAATTCGTCACGTCGTTTGCATCGAATAACGAATACATGCCATACATGACTTTCCAGGGATTGCACGGGTGTGCCCGCCGCCAACGGCAGCGTTATGCCAGGATTGCGGATGCCTTCCATATATTTCTGGGCGACATCTCTGCGAGCTGTTGTTTGCTCATCCAGATACTTGAGTTTGACACTCAACATGGCTGCCTGGATTTCATCGAGGCGGCTGTTTACTCCTTGATAAAGGTTCTTGTACTTTTCGTGCGAGCCATAATTTCGCAGTGCTCTCAGGGTATCAGCCAGCTCATCATCGTCGGTAGTGATCGCGCCCGCGTCGCCTAAAGCCCCGAGATTTTTGCCTGGGTAAAAGCTGAATCCTGATGCATCGCCCCAACTCCCGGCGCAGCGTCCGTCCTGGCGGGCGCCGTGTGCCTGAGCTGAGTCTTCCAATACAAGGAGGTTGTTTCGTTTCGCCAACGACATTAATGCTGGCATATCGCAGAGCTGGCCATACAAGTGCACCGCCATGATTGCCCGGGTCTTGGGTGTGATAGCTGATTCAACAAGCTGCGGGTTCAAATTGTAGGTCGCTGCATCCGGCTCCACCAACACGGGTATCAACCGATTTTCCGTAATGGCAAGAATGCTTGCAATATAAGTGTTGGCCGGGACGATAACCTCATCCCCTTCCTTGAGCCTGCCCAGTTCCTTCCAGGCGCGCAATGTCAGGTTTAGCGCATCAAGGCCGTTCGCAACGCCGATGCAGTGACGGCTCTGTGTATAAGTAGAAAACTGCGCTTCAAACTTGGAAAGCTCATTGCCGCCAATAAACCAGCCTGAATCAATAACTCGAGTGCAAGACTCAATTAACTCTTCGCGCATCACGGCGTTGATTTTCTTTAAGTCGAGAAAGCTAATCATTTGTCGATATACCTGATGATTTTTGCGGGGTTGCCAATAACTACAGCCCTAGCTGGAACGTTTTTTGTCACAACAGCCCCCGCACCAACCATCGCGTAGGATCCTACAGTCACACCGGGGAGCAGCGTGGCATTGGCGCCAATGCTGGCCCCCTTCATAATTGTTATACCCGTAAACGTTTCGGGGTAAATCTTAGATCTCGGCATGGGATCATTTGTGAATGTAGCGTTGGGGCCCAGAAAAACGTCGTCCTCAATGCGGGTGCCGTCCCACAAAAAGACACCTGATTTAATGGTGACATTGTTACCAATAACTACATCGCTTTCGATTAAAGTGTGCGCGCAGATATTGCAATTACTGCCGATGGCGGCACCTTCAAAGACAATACTGAATTGCCATATCCGCGTGCCAGCTCCAATATTTCCACTTTTGACGTCCGCCAGCGAGTGGATCTTAGACATCTTTCGCAGCCTCTATAAAATCTTCATAATTGCGAATATAGTCCGACTCATCATAGTGCTCGCTAGCCAGTACTAATAAAATGCAGTCGTCACTAAAGTCGTGCATTTCTCGCCATACCATGCTCTCGATCAAGATCCCCTTGGTAGGGTTTTCCATCCAACATTCTTCACGGGATAGTCCATTATCAAGGACCATTCTAAGTTTCCCCATGACACAAATAGCAACTTGCTTTAAGTTGCGGTGGGCATGAAATCCACGGCTAACTTCTTCAGCGGTATGGTAAATGTAGTAAACACGTTTGATATCAAAAGGGATTGCTTTTTCCATGCCGATTTCGAGAGCTACCAATCCCCCCCTTTCATCACCTAAGCTAGGAAAATCAATCCATTTGATTAAGCTCATTTTCCTCTTCCACCGTCTGCAATAAATTTGACTAAAAATAAATAGAGCTGCGTTTTCAGGCCTTTAGCGTTTTTTTCAAGCGGATCTGAAAATTTCTAGATTACGCGAAGCGGTCTTGAAGTACACGTAAAGTTTAGCCATTTGTCCGCTTTGGCATAGAATCGGCGGCAGTCCTTCAGCTAGAGATCAGGCTTGCGTGACAGTGAACTCCGGGGGCGCCCATCGGGTTGACACATTCCATGAATCGCCTCCGCGCTCGATACTCATCATGAAGGGCGATTGATGTTTGCGGCGACATCGTTCTGGCCGAACGTTTCCAAGATCCGACAGGGGCGCGCATGGCAGGGTGCGATCAATCGCAAGGTCACCCCTGGCGCTCAAAATTTGTTTCCGCACGTTGGACCTGAGTACGTTCAAGTCGCGCAATATACCAGATGCCACTATCCCCGGTGAACGCTTCATTCAGAGCGGGTGTTCCGCGCGAGCCCATTCCTGCCGATACACCTACGTTAAATCTTTTGAGCGCGACTGTATCTGGGCCATACCAGCCTGCGGTCCCGCATTGATGACATCAAGCTGTCGCTCTCAGGGAGCTCTCTGGGGGGCGGACGGAAATGAGTGGGTGCAAGCCGGGCGGCTGGCACAATGCTTTAGTAAGACCGCCGGTATTGCATTGTTGCTGCTCTAATACAGAAGCAACGTCGTTAAGGCTATAAACAGAGTCTTTTTGACGGGCACTTATTTATCAAGTAATGGGGATTTCAGATGAGGCGGGTAATCGGGTCTGCTTAGCTACCTGTCAGACTAAATTGTTATATATTTGGTCGGATTAAACAAAGTGTCTGACTTGCTTAAAGTTTTTGTCGATAATGGCATTTTCAACGAGTTCACGCTTTGTAACATGAGGGTTTTTGACTTGGTTGAAGTTTCATCTAACGTGGAAAAGCAGCTTCGGAAAAGCTGCTTTTCCTTCACCAATGTCATGGAGCGTCAAAATGCAAAACACCTACCTCACCTCCCTAATCTTCGCCTTCCTCACCACTCTCTCCGTCACCACCACCGCAGCCCCTTCCATCAAACCCGAAGCCCCAACCCCCATCACCGCCCAGATGTCCAAAGCCGAGCAACCCGCCAAGGTCAACCTCAACGCTGCCGACGCCGAAACCCTGCGCCGTGACCTCTTCGGTATTGGCGCCTCCAAAGCCAAGGCAATCGTGGCCTACCGCGAAAGCAATGGCCCGTTCACGGCGGTGGATGAGTTGTTGGAAGTGAAAGGGATCGGCAAGGCTCTGCTGGAGAAAAACCGCGAGAGGCTTGTGATCAACTAAGCCAATACAAGGGGAGGCCGGTCACTGACCGGCTTTTTGATCTTCTGAAACCTGGGTTTTCAAACTGTCTCGCACCACCTCCATGATTCGCATGGCGAGTGCCTTGTCCTCAACACTCCTGGCAAGCACCAGGGCCCCGACCAGTGTCGACATCATCACCAAGCTTTGTGCATCACTCTGTCCTTCCCCCAAGGCCGTTTCGATCTGCTTGAGCCGCGCGTCGAGCACCGCATCCGTCGTCGGGCTGTGCTGGCCTCTCAGCCCTAGCTCCGAAGACATGGTCGGCAATGGACAGCCTTCAGCCGGCGAGTTGAGGTGCCACGCCGATAAGTAACTGTCAATAAACGCTTCCAGCGGCCGTTCCTGGCTGAACAGCGTTTCGCAATGGGCATCCAGCTCTGCTGCGGCGGCCTGCAGGGCTTTTTCCACCAGTTCACCCTTGGATCTGAAGTGCGCGTAAAACCCACCATGCGTCAGGTCCAGCGCTTTCATCAACGGCTGCAAGCCGGTGGCGCCGATGCCGTCGCGGCGAAAGCGTACGGAGGCTTCCTTGATGATGCGTTGGTGGGTCTGGGCTTTGTGGTTGGACGAATAACGCATAGGGCGGCCTCGGTGACAGGCTGGCATTTTAACCAACTTGACTCCATTTACACGTCTCTCCTGAGCCTTGGCCGTTGGCACGAAAAGTGATTACCTCTACGCATAAGATTGTTCAACAATCGTGAGGTAACCATGACACTCATTTTGTCCCTGGCCGATCAGATCGCCCTGGAGTTGCGTGCCGACATCATCGGCGGGCGGCTGTTGCCGGGAATGCCGTTGGTTGAGGCCGAACTGGTGACCGCCTATAACGCCTCGCGCAATACCATCCGCGAAGCGCTGCACCGTCTGGGTCAGGAAGGGCTGACGCGGTATGTGCGCAATAAGGGCGTAATAGTCCGTCGCTTGGCGCGAGAGGAAGTGCGTGACTTATTTGTAGTACGCCGCACCCTGGAGTTGCAGGCCATCGCCCAGAGTGGCCCTTTGACAGAGGATCAATCCGCGCGCATGCAGAACGCCATCGACGCCACCACCCTGGCCCGTGAGCGCGAAGACTGGCGTGCAGTCGCCACTCATAGCCTGGTGTTTCACCAGCAAATCGTCGGGTTGATGCGCAGCCCCTTGTTCGATGAGTTTTTTGCCCAAGTGATCGCCCAATTGCGCCTGGTGTTTTGCGCTGCGCCCGATGAGCAGCGTTTCCAGTCGCCTTGGTTGGAACGTGATCGTGAGATTTACACCTTGTTGGTCCAGCAGGACAAACCGGCGGCGGGGCAGGCGATGAGCCTGTACCTGGCTGATTCGGAACGCCTGTCGTTGGCTTTGTTTAATCACCCCTGATTGAGGATCTGCATCATGTACAAAGACTACCCGGCCGCTTATCAGGTCAGCAAAGGTTCGGCGTTGCAGGTCGACACGGCGTTTTACGAGCGCATCCGTGACCAAAAACAGCAACGCACGTTGATCGAGCAATTCGAAGTGCCGATTCGGACGGGCAGGGCGTGGAAGGTGCCGGCCGGGCATGTGTTTCGTGTGACCACGCCGGTGGGGCCGCAGGTGGGTGACTTTAATGTGTGGAACGCCAACGACCCACGCGAGCGTTTGTGGGCGGCGCGTACGCGTCAGTTGCAGGGCGCTCATGTCAGTACCCATGACCGGCTGTGGTCGAACCTGCCTTTTTTGCGGCCCTTGGTGACGATCACCGATGACAGTCTGGCCGGTTATGGCATTGATGAGCACGGCGGGCGTTTGCATGATTTGCTCGGCACGCGTTGTGATCCGTATGTGAACCGGATGCTCACCGGTGAGGACTTCCATCACCATTGTCACTCGAACCTGACCCGCGCGGTTTTACCCCATGGTCTGACGGAATTCGACGTGCATGATGTGCTGAATATTTTCCAGTGCACGGGCCTGAATCATGACGACATGTATTTCATGAAGGCTTGCCCGGCGCAGAAGGGGGATTACCTGGAGTTCTTTGCTGAGATTGATTTGTTGTGTGCGTTGTCGACGTGCCCCGGTGGGGATTTGTCGCTGCCGATGTGGGGGCCGGAGGCGAAGGACCCGTTGACGGTGTGCCGCCCGCTGGGGGTTGAGATTTATAAATTGGAGGATGCGTTGCTGAGTGGCTGGAGCCAGCCTGAGCGTGCTGCCTATAAGGGGCAGCACGGGTTGCATATTGCCAAGGCGGATTGGGAGTAACGCTTTAGAGGGGCGGCTTCGCAGCCAGCGGGAGCAAGCTCCCTCGCCACAGGTTGTTTGTCAGGGCGGCTATGTTAGCGATCCTGCGCATCCTTGGCGTCCGCCTGGGCGTTTCGCTCGGCCACGCGCTTGCGTTGTTCGTCGGTGAGTTCCACTTTGTTGGCGCTGTCACGCAGCATCATCAGTCCACCGACGATCGACCCGATGGCGACCACTAATATCAACCATGCATACCACGGCATAAGGCTCTCCTTGAGGCAGATTGCCGTGGGAGAGTTTTCCCACGGGAATAACTGCTTTGAGTGACGGGCTTTCTTACTAGTTCAGTGTAGGCCCGTTCTGCCTCTTAGTAGATCAGAGCCCGGTCAACATCGCATCCGCCGGTGCATCGGCGCGGTCTTGCGCGGTCATCTGGAAGTAGGCGAACCCCACGACCATAAAGCCCAGGAAGATCAGTCCGATCAGTGCATTGAACCAGGCCATGGCCACCAGGCACACCACCGCCAGCACCAGCGCGATGCCCGGCACGATGGGGTAACCCGGTGCGCGGAAGGTGCGTTCCAGCAGCGGTTCGGTCTTACGCAGTTTGAACAGGCTGAGCATGCTCATGATGTACATCACGATGGCGCCGAATACCGCCATGGTGATCATCGCGGCGGTCAACGTCATGCCGCCCAGGTTGATCAAGCCGTCGCTGTAGATCGCTGCGATGCCGACCACGCCACCGGCGATGATTGCGCGGTGCGGTGTCTGAAAACGCGACAGTTTGGCCAGGAAAGACGGCAGGTACCCGGCGCGTGCCAGGGCGAAGAACTGGCGCGAGTAACCCAGGATGATGCCGTGGAAGCTCGCTACCAGGCCAAACAAGCCGATCCACACCAGCATGTGCAACCAGCCGGAGCTGTCGCCGACCACGGTTTTCATGGCTTGTGGCAAGGGGTCGTTGATGTTCGACAGGGTGCGCCAGTCGCCCACGCCGCCGGCGAAGAACATCACGCCCATGGCCAGGATCACCAGGGTCAGGATGCCGCTGATGTAGGCTTTTGGAATGGTGCGCTTCGGATCTTTCGCTTCTTCTGCCGCCATGGCCGCGCCTTCGATGGCGAGGAAGAACCAGATGGCGAAAGGAATTGCGGCAAACATCCCGGCAATCGCTGGTGCACCGAATGTGTCGGAGCCGGCCCAGCCGTTCAGGGCGAAGTTGCTGAAGCTGAAGGCAGGAGCGACCACGCCCATAAACACCAGCAGTTCAGCGACGGCGAGCACGCACACCACCAGTTCGAAGGTGGCGGCCAGTTTCACGCCGAGGATGTTGAGGCCCATGAAGACGATATAGGCGCCGACGGCGGCGTGTTTCGGGTCCAGTGCTGGAAACTGCACATTCAGGTAGGCGCCGATGGCCAAGGCGATGGCGGGGGGCGCAAAGACGAATTCGATCAATGTCGCGAGCCCGGCGATTAAGCCACCTTTCTCGCCAAAAGCGCGACGGCTGTAGGCAAACGGCCCGCCTGCGTGAGGAATGGCGGTGGTCAGTTCGGTGAAGCTGAAGATAAAGCAGGTGTACATCGCGGCGACCATCAATGAGGTCACCAGGAAGCCCAAGGTCCCGGCGACGCCCCAGCCATAGCTCCAGCCGAAATATTCCCCGGAAATCACCAGCCCGACCGCAATACCCCATAAGTGCAGGGTGCCCAAGGTGGGTTTGAGTTGTGTGTTCATTGTGTTGCTCTCCCTGAACCGGTTGGAATGATTCAAGGTGTTGCAGCGGACATGCCAGGCTGGGAATCATTGTCGTAAAGCTGCGCAACTGTCGCGCTGGGGATGGTTTGGCGTTTGAACATGTCCGGTATCGCACCAGATAAGTGCGGGAGTGGCTGTGCGGGCCTCATCGGGGGCAAGCCCCCTCCCACATTTCGACCGGTGTACGCAGGCCAAGTGTGGGAGGGGGCTTGCCCCCGATGAGGCCCTCCCAATCACCACCAATCCCTCTGTAACCTGCGCATAAACCCACTCTTTACGCCGTCTTTACGCCCCACCCACACCCTCGCTCTCGTTCCTTTACACCACTCCTGCCGACAATTGCCCTACACGCGGCACTCGCCGCTAAACGGAGAGACTTCCATGAGCGTTCTGGACGGGGTGTCACTGCTATTGGCCGTGGCGCTGTTCATTTATCTGCTGGTTGCGCTGTTACGCGCGGATCGGAACTAGGAGCGGGCTATGCACAGTTATGACTATTGGCTGATCATTGCCTTCTTCGCCGTGGTACTGGTGCCGGCACCGTTCCTGGGGCGGTTCTATTACAAGGTGATGGAAGGGCAGCGCACCTGGCTCACGCCGGTATTGGGCCCGGTGGAACGTGCCTGTTATCGCCTGTCGGGCGTGGATGAGCAGCAGGAACAAAGCTGGCAGAAGTACATGCTGGCCTTGCTCGCGTTCAACCTCGCGGGCTTTTTGCTGTTGTTCGCGATCCTGCTGTTCCAGGACTACCTCCCACTGAACCCGCAGAAATTGCCGGGGCAGGAGTGGACCCTGGCCTTCAACACCGCGGTCAGTTTCATGACCAACACCAACTGGCAGTCCTACAGCGGTGAGGCATCCCTGAGTTACCTCAGCCAGATGGCCGGCCTGACGGTGCAGAACTTCGTCAGCGCGGCGACCGGTCTGGCGGTCTTGGTCGCGCTTTGCCGTGGGATCGGTCGCAAGTCCACCAAGACGCTGGGCAACTTCTGGGTCGATATGACCCGCGCCACGCTCTACGGCCTGCTGCCGTTGTGCCTGGTGCTGGCGTTGTTCCTGGTGTGGCAGGGCGTGCCGCAGACCTTCGCTCACTACGTTGACGCCGTGACAATGCAAGGCGTGGATCAAGTGATTCCTCTGGGCCCGGCGGCGAGCCAGATTGCGATCAAGCAATTGGGCACCAACGGCGGCGGCTTCTTCGGTGTCAACTCGGCACACCCGTTTGAAGACCCGACGGCCTGGGCCAACCTCTTTGAGTTGGCGGCCATCATCCTGATCCCGGTGGCGCTGGTGTTCACCTTCGGCCATTACGTCAAAGACCTGCGTCAGAGCCGCGCGATCCTCGGCTGCATGCTCGCGCTGTTCCTGATCGGCGGCGCGACCTCGTTGTGGGCCGAATACCAGCCCAATCCGACCCTGAATAATCCGGCCGTGGAGCAAACCGCGCCGCTGGAAGGCAAGGAAGCACGCTTCGGCACCACCGGTACGGTGCTGTGGTCGGTGACGACGACGGCGGCGTCCAACGGTTCGGTCAACGGCATGCAGGACAGCCTCAACCCCCTCAGCGGCATGGTTGCGCTGGTCAACATGATGGTCGGCGAAGTGATCTTCGGCGGCGTCGGCGCCGGCATGTACGGCATGTTGCTCAACGTGTTGATTGCGGTGTTCCTCGCCGG
>Ga0075034_1000516_pt1 | contig 22797 bp, 17 predicted proteins | sample SynthPrep_16_END_FD_71519 | JGI IMG/M metagenome (GOLD analysis project Ga0075034, IMG submission 71519) | Synthetic microbial communities from Ohio, USA - SynthPrep_16_END_DS12_MetaG | ecosystem: Engineered > Bioreactor > Aerobic > Activated sludge | place: USA: Ohio, Columbus | collected...
GGGCAGGGCGCTGTGGCTCAGGGGGCTGGAGCATCTCGCGAGCCTGGGCCTGGAGACGGCGACGTTGTGGGTGCTGGCTGAAAACCGGCGGGCAGTGCGCTTTTACCAAAATGCAGGATGGATAGCGCAGCCCGAATCAAGCCGCACCCTTGCTCGGGGCGGTCGTGAGTTGGAGGAACTTCGCTACCAATCCCAAAAGTGACGCTGAACCTGTGGCGAGGGAGCTTGCTCCCGCTGGGCTGCGCAGCGGCCCCAAAATCCTGGGAGCGCTTCGCACTCCAGCGGGAGCAAGCTCCCTCGCCACAGGGGAATGTTTGTCTGGTTCATGGGGCACAGTTGCTGCCTATTGAGATCGTTCCCACGCTCTGCGTGGGAATGCCGCTCTGGACGCTCTGCGTCCGCTCTTAAAATCGTGACGCAGAGCGTCACCGGATGCATTCCCACGCAGAGCGTGGGAACGATCACACTCACCATTTTTGCCTGAAAGCTGCGCGGCCACAGGCGTCATTCAGGATGTCATTGGCCATGAGTTCGTCTTTTTCATTGTTTCGCACCTGGAATGTCCAGCACTTGCCATCGACGCCGGCGGCGTTTGTGCGGCATTTCATCGGGCATTTCAAAGGTTGGTACCTGGCTATCCTGCTGCTGCAGATCGCCGCCGTGGTGTGCTCGATTCTGATTCCCTGGGGGCTCGGGCAAATCACCCGCACCGTCAGCAATGGGCTGGAGGCAGAGCGTGCATTCGAGGTGTTGCACTGGCCCTTGACCCTGTTTGCTGTGCTGCTGGTGTGCGAGGTGTTGTTTACCCGCGCGGCGGCGGGCTGCCATATCCACGTGTTGCCGTTGCAGCGACGTACGGTGACCCACGTGGTATTTGCCTACCTGCAACAGCATTCCCACCGGTTTATCAGCAACGAGTTCGCTGGAGCCCTTGCGCACCGGGTGTCCGAAGTGACGCTTGGGGTGAACCAGACGCTGAGCATTCTGCTGTTCGACCTGATTCCGCTGCTGGTAACACTTAGCCTGGCCACGGCATTGCTATGGACCGCATCGCCGCTGTTGGCGTTGTTCATGGCCGGCTGGTCGGTGGTGTTTATCGCCATCTGTTACCTGCTGGCGCGCCGCAGTCATCCTCTGGCGCAACAGTATTCGGCAGCGCGCAGCACCAGCACCGGCAAGGTGGTGGATGCGGTCTCCAACCTGGCCAATATCCGCCTGTTTGCGCGCCATGCGTTCGAGCACAGTTACCTGGGCACCTTCCTCGACAAGGAGGTGACCGCTGCCTACCGTTCCTTGGGCTATATGGAGAAGATCCGCTGGTTCCAGACCAGTTGCGGAGTGGTGCTCAAGCTGGGCCTGTTGCTGCTCGCCCTGTACTTGTGGCGCAGCCACCGCATTGATATCGCCGCGTTTGTCATGTCCACCAGCCTGTCGCTGTTGATCATCAGTGACGTGGGCAACCTGTCGCGACGCTTTCTCGAATTCTTCGAAGCCACCGGCAATATCGCCAACGGTGTGCGCACCCTGATCCGCCCCCATGAAGTCATCGACCAACCCGGCGCCAAGGCGCTGATGGTCAAGCGCGGCGATATCGAGTTTCGCGATGTCGGCTTCAGCTATGGCGGTGACCGTTCGATTTTCGAACACCTGAATATCGTCATCCCCGCCGGCCAGAAAGTCGGCCTGGTGGGCGCTTCGGGCTCCGGCAAGTCGACCCTGCTGAGCTTGCTCCTGCGTCTCTACGACGTGCAGCAAGGTCAGGTGCTGGTGGACGGCAAGGACGTGCGCGAGGTGACCCAGCATTCGCTGCACCAGCAGATCGGCCTGATTCCCCAGGAGCCCGGCCTGTTCCACCGCAGCATTCGCGAAAACATCCATTACGGCCGCCTGGATGCCTCGATGGACGAGGTCGCCGAGGCGATCCACCGCGCCGGCGCCAGTGAATTTATCGACAGCATGGAACACGGCTACGAATCGCTGGTGGGCGAGCGTGGGGTCAAATTGTCCGGCGGCCAGCGCCAGCGCATTGCGATTGCCCGGGTGTTGCTGAAAAACGCGCCGATCCTGGTGATGGACGAAGCCACTTCCAGCCTGGACTCGATCACCGAGCGCTTTATCCAGGACAAGCTCGACGAAATCATGGAAGACAAGACCGTGCTGGTGGTCGCGCATCGGCTGTCCACCGTGGCCCACCTGGACCGGATCCTGGTGTTCGACAATGGCCGGGTGATCGAGGACGGCAGCCACGAACAGTTGCTGCGCCAGGGCGGGCAATATGCGCGGTTGTGGAGTCGCCAGTTCAGCGATGCGCTGGATGACGTCGCGGTGTGATCAAGCGGCGTACCGGGTACGCCGCGCAGTCAGGTTCAGATCGAGAGGTGCAGCACCCGGTCATCCTTGGCACCGGCCAGCGGGCGGCGCTTGTTGACCTTCAGCTCACCGAGGTTGATCAGCAAGGTGCGGGTCACGTTGCGGCTCAGCCCCAGCAACTCGGCGGTGTGCACCTGGTTGTGCTGGCACAGCCGGTAGGCGGCGGTGAGCAGGCTGCGTTCCACCTGTTCGTGGAGGTTTTCTATCTGCTCCTCGAACAGCCTCTGGAAGGCCTGGTCGAGCAGGTCATGGGCGGTGGTGCTGTCTTCCTGGCGTTCGATACGCAGGTTGGACATGCGCAGGTCATCGGCCTGGATCACGCCGTCGCGGCAGATCAGCAGGGTGTGGTGGATGACGTTTTCCAGCTCGCGGATATTCCCCGGCCAACTGTAGGTGGCCAGGCGTTGCTCGGCTTCCTTGCTCAAGATGATCTCGCCATAGCCGAGGCGGCGAGTGTAGGTGTCGATGAAGTACTGCACCAGCGGCAGGATATCGCCGGGGCGATCCCGCAGCGGGCTGAGTTCCAGGTTGACCACGTTCAGGCGGTAGAACAGGTCCTCGCGGAAATGCCCGGCGTTGATGGCTTTTTCCAGCTGCACGTTGGTCGCCGCCAGCACCCGCACATTGATCGGAATGCTTTTGCGCGAACCCAGGCGCACTACTTCACGCTCCTGCAATACCCGCAGCAGCTTGACCTGGATCGACATGGGCAGGTCGCCGATTTCATCGAGGAACAGCGTGCCGCCGTTGGCTTCTTCAAACCAGCCGGCCTTGGCACCGAGGGCACCGGTGAATGCGCCTTTCTCGTGGCCGAACAGCTCGGCTTCCACCAGTGATTCGGAGAACGCACCGCAATTCACCGCCACGAATGGCTGCTCCTTGCGGCCACTGAGGTTGTGGATATGCCGTGCGACCAACTCTTTGCCGGTGCCGGTTTCACCGATGATCAGCACGCTGGCTTCGCTCGGCGCGACTTGTTGCACATGCTTGAGCAAGGCCTTGGACCTGGGGTCTTCAAACACCTGCGCGGTGGCGCGGATGGAGGTGGCAAGGGCGGGCGAGGGCGGTAGGGTCAGCAGTTGCATGGTTATCCCTTTGAATAAAAGATCAGGAATAAAACGTCGGGATGGGCGCGGTACCGTTCAGTGCCCACTCGCCCAGTTCATGAAGTTTGTAGTCCAGCGGGTCATGCAGGCTCTGGGTGCGCAAGTTGCGCCAGTGCCTGTCGAGGGCCACCGAGGCGTTGGTCGCCCGTGCGCCGGTGACCTCGAAGACCTTGCTACACAACTCCAGGCCATTGCGGCTGGCGGCGACTTTGGCGGTGGCGATGGCAATCGCCGTTTCGCCGCGTTCCTCGCTGGTCAGGGCCGAGCCCTTGGCCCATGCCGCGTCCAGCACCTGGCCTGCGCGCTCCACCAGCAGGCGGGTGCTTTGCAGCGCCACCCAGAAATCGCCGTAGTGGCTGAGGATGTAAGGGTCCTGGGTGCTGTGGCTGGCGCTGGAGCGGAACCACGGGCGGGCTTCTTCCAGGGTGTATTGGCGCGCCTCTTCGAATGCGCCCTCGGCGATGCCGAGGAAGATATTCGCGAAGTGCAGTTGCGCAATCAGCGGGCGCAGGCAGGCGAACGGAGTACTCAGGGGGCCCGGGTCCAGCAACAGGTCGGACTCTTCCACACGCACGCGCTTGAAGGTCACGCTGCCGCTGTCGGTCTGGCGCTGGCCCATGTTGTTCCAGTCGTTGTGCAGGATGATCCCGCTGCGGGCGCTGGGAATCGCCGCGATCAGCAACTTGCCGCCGGCGCTTTCATCGATGGCCGAGGCGATCAGCATTTCCGAGTCGTTGGCCCCGGAGCAGAAGTTCTTCTGTCCCGAGAATTCCCTCCAGCCCGTGTGGCGCTTGACCACCGTGCGGGTGTCCAGGGGGTTCAGGGTGTTGCCCCAGAACCAGTTGTTGCTGGCCGTCAGGCTGAACCAGGTTTGCCATTGTGCGGGCGTGGCGAATAACCGGACGGTGGCGAGCATCAGGTGATGAAAGCCGAATACGTGGGCGATGGAGCTGTCGACCCGGGCGAATTCGCGCACCACCTCGAAGGTTTCCGACCAGTTGGCGTCCAGCCCGCCGAATTGCCCGGGGATGCTCAGGGACAACAGGCCGCTGCTGCGCAGTTTGTCGCGTTCGGCCTTGGGCGTACCGCCGCTGGCGTCGCGGTCGACGGCGGTGCGCGCGAACTCGGTCGCCAGGTCACGGGCGATCTCCAGTGGCGTCCTGCGGGTGCAGAGTAAGTTGACCGTCACGCGTGAATACCTCGTTGCTTAAGTCGAGAATGCTCGAGCTGATTTGTTTCAACAGGCAATGGATAGAGCAAGACCCATACCAAGTAACAATAAGCCGATAACTTGCGACTTCTTACGGGGATGCAGGCGCGGGCAGTGTCGAATACGCAACTTTTGTTGGAGGGCTGTTGGGATTTGCACAGTTGCGTCCTGTGCCCGCAGGGCGGGGCTTTCGTTATGCTTTTATTGCTTAAACATATAAGTGTTTGTGGGTGATTTTTGTATTGTCCGGAATCGAACATTTCACCAGCAAAGTGTTGCACTTGTGGCGATTAATAAGGGTGGCCGGCCAGTGTTTATTGAGGCTTGGACGTGGCATGAACCCTGCAAAGTTGGAAACAGAGCGCGACTATACGAATAGATGCTCCAACTAATTCGAGACCCCAGGAGTATTTAATTCATGCGGCAACTGTTTGAACCTCGCGCTCGTCGTTTTGAGTCACTGGCCACCGCGTCCAGCCTTGGCGTGCTGTTGATGTTGATACACGGCGCGGCCTTTGCCGCCCAGGCGGACCCGACCCTGGCCACGGTAGTGGTCACCGGTGCCGAAGCCACCGAAGCGCAAAAGGCCGAGAAGCAACTGTCCAAGGTGCCCGGCAAAACCGCAGTGATCGACAACCGCAAGATCGAACAGGGCCGCGCGGCGAACGCCGAGGACGTGCTGGCGTTGCAGCCGGGCGTATTCGCCCAGGCCACCAGCGGCTCGGGCGCGAACAAGATTTCGATCCGCGGTTCGGGCCTCAATACCTTCTATCAAGGCTATGTGCTGGGGATCAAATTCCTTTATGACGGCCTGCCGTTGACCGGCCCGGGCGGCACCCAGGAAGACATGCTGGACATGGCCTCCGTGGACCACACCGAGGTGCTCTATGGCGCCAACGCCTTCCGTTATTCAGCCTTGTCCCTGGGCGGCGCGATCAACTTCGTGAGCAAGACCGGCCGCACCGATCCAGGCAACTACGCGCGTTTCGAAGCCGGCAGTTTCGGCTATCGCAAGGAGCAACTGAGCACCGGCGGCGTGGACGGCGACAATGACTATTACGTCAGCATCCAGCACAACGAGCGTGACGGTTACCAGGACAACACACCGAACAAGGGGCAGGGGATCGTTGCCAACTTCGGCCACGTGTTCAGCCCGCAACTGGAGACGCGCTTCTACATTCGCTACAAGGAAGAAACCCTCAGCCAGGGCAACACCCTGACCAAATACCAGCTCAAGCACGACCCCACGAGCAACCTCGTGCCCATCGGGCGCAAGAAGGACGGCTCGACCCTGCTGGGCAGCACCACCACCTACACCTTCGACGACAATGCCAAGCTCGAAGTCGGCCTGGGCTACAACGATTACCCGCTGGACAACGGCTGGCGCTATTCGCCAACGCCACAGGAATGGCGCTCCCAGGACGTCAACCTGACCTTGCGCTACCTGCGCACCGCCGACACCTTCTTCGGCCTGCGCAGCGACAGCAGCGTGACCTTCAGCAATACGCTGGCGTACCTGGCCGATGTGAAATCCCACAGCAAGGCCACCGGCATCACCCAGCAGAAGACCAACTACACCGGCTCGCGGGACACGGTGTTTTCCCTGGGCAACGAACTGCAACTGAATGACCGCACGTGGCTGTCCACCGGGTTGTCATTGATTGATATCAAGCGCAAGGCGCAGATCGAATACAGCACCGCCACCAATACCAGCGCGTTCCCCAGTGGCGTTGAATACGACGAGACCGACGTCGCCCCGCGCATTGGCCTGCGCTATCAGTTGACTCCGGAATTCGAAGTGTTCGGCAACGTCAGCCGCTCGGTGGATCCACCGGTCACCTGGCAGCTGGGCAGCACCGGCACGCCGTACATCCGTGATGTGCGGCCGCAAAAAGCCAACACCGTGGAGTTCGGTATTCGCGGCGGCCACGGTATTTTTGACGGCAGCCTGACGGTCTACCGCTCGTGGGTGCAGAAAGAACTGCTGTCGGTGGTGGTACGCCAGGCGACGGCCACCCAGGACCAACTGGTGGCCACCTCCAACGGCAGCGCGACCATTCACCAGGGCATCGAAGCCGGCTTGAATGCGCAACTGTGGGACGGCGGCAATGGCGACACCGTGACCCTACGCCAGGCTTACACCTTCAACGACTTCCACTACCGCAACGATGCGGTGTTCGGCGACAACCAGCTGCCGGGCCTGCCGCGCCAGGTCTACCAGGCCGAGCTGGAATATCGCCAAGGCAGTGGTTTCTACGCGCAGCTCAACGCCCGGGCGGCGTCCAGTTATTACGTGGATTTTGCCAACTCCTTGAGTGCGCCGTCCTACACCTTGTGGGGGGCCAAGGTGGGCTACGAGGCCCCGAGCAAGAAGTGGGAAGTGTTTGTCGATGCACGCAACCTGACCAACAAGCGCTACGCCACGGCCACCAACACCGCGTACGACGCCAAGGGCCAGGACTCGGCCAACTTCTATGTGGGAGATGCGTTCAACGTGACCACGGGGGTTTCGTTTCACTTTTGACCGCAGGCCGGCGCTCTAACAAACAAAGGAAATCCTTGTGGGAGCTGTCGAGCTTTAGCGAGGCTGCGATGGCATCACCTCGGTGTACCTGAAGCACCGAGGTGTCCGCATCGCAGGCAAGCCAGCTCCCACACTGGATTTTTGTAGTGGCTGGAGATTCAGTTCTGCGGCCGCTGTTTGGTCGAGTCCAGCTCGGCCTTTTTGCCGGTGCTGATCTCGGTGATCTGCGCCGACTTGGCGATTGCAAAGTCAAAGGTGTCCTGCATCTTGGCGATCGCATCGGTCGCCGTGCCGTTCAGGCCACCGTTGGCCGCCCAGTCGAAGTTCCACACCCCGGACAGGTTATCGGCACCCGCCACATCATGGGTTTCGATCGCGGTGAACACGTCGGGGTGGCGTTCCATGTACTGGGCCGCAGCGCTCACATCGGCGGGCACCTTGCCCGAGGCATTGCTGGCCAACTGTGAAAGCTCTTGCTTGGTAATTGCCGACTTGCCCGACTGGCGCATGTAATCGGCGATCACCTTGCTCGACTTGGAAATATTCAACTTGTCGTCGAATACCGACGTCGAGGCTTTTTGAGTGGTCGGTCCGCCACCGGCGGGTGTTACGGTAGTAGACATCGGCGCTGCTCCCTCAATGAATTGGATGACATCGAAGCCGACGTTAGCATGGGCAATTGGCCATTTATCGTCGGCTTCACAACAATTCGCAGCGGCCGGAAAATTTCACAGCGTTTCGCACAGGGAAGGGATGGTGTTCAGGATGAATCAAGGGCAAAGCCGGTTTGCCGGTTTTTTCATCAGCCGCAATTTTTCACTTTTATGGCTGGGCCAGGCGCTCTCGTCCTTCGGCGAGTTCGTGCTGGAGAGCACGATCATCGTCTGGCTGGTGACCGATCTGTTCCGCGACAGCGCCTTTCTACCCAGCGCCGTGGGCCTGGCGGTGGCGGCCTCGGCGATCCCGCGGGTGCTGGTGGCGCCACTGGCGGGCGCCTGGGTCGACCGCCTGCCTGCGCTCTACGTGATGATCACGGCTGATGCTGTCCGGGTGATCAACTTCCTGTTCTTTATCCTGATCTATTCGCAGTCCGGCCTCGATCAGATGCAAGTGTTCACCGGTGTGCTGCTATTGCTGGTGATGAACAGCAGCGCCGCGCAGTTCTTCAACCCGTCCCGGCAGGCGGTCATGCAAGTGATCATTCCCGTTGAGCGTCGGGTGGAAGCGTCGGCCAAGACGATGTTTTCCCTGACCGGCATTTCGGTGCTTTCAGCCTCCGTGGGCCCGGCCTTGTTTGTGTGGGTGGGGCCGATCTGGGCGTTGCTGATCAATGTGCTGGCGTTCAGCTGTTCCGCGCTGTGTATCCTGGCCACCCGAGATCTGGAAGCTGCATTGCCCGCAGAGCGCGCCTCATTCTGGCGTGGATTCTTGGACGGCCTGCGGTTTTCATGGGGGCACCCGTCGATTCGAACCCTGCTGACCGGCGTGGCGTTGTATGGGGGATCCCTCGGCATCAATAATGTCGTTTTATCGTTGTATGCCTTCAAGACCCTGGGCCTGAGCCCGCGTGAATATGGCCTGGTGCTCGGCGCGTTCCCGGTCGGCGGGCTGGTGGCGGCCTTTCTCGTTCGGCCGCTGTTGAAGGCCTTGAGCATTCGACGCGCGTTCACCGTGGCGCTGTTGTGCCTGGGGTTGAGCTACCTGGGCTATGCGTTGCATCCGCCGTTTTACCTGGCCTGGGGGCTGATGTTCTGCTGCGGGCTGTGCTTTTCGGTGTTTGCCATGGTACAGGGGCCGATGCTGCAAGAGGCCGTGCCGGCAGGCTATATGGGCCGAGTCTCCGCGACCGTGACGCCGGTGCTGGCCATTGCCTCGCTGACCGGCACCCTGGTGTGTTCCCAGACGCTCAACCTTGTGCAAGGCGTGAATGTGTACGGCGGCTACATTGCTATCGCGGCGGGCTTGCTGCTGACGGGAGGTGGATTGATGCTGCTCGGTCAGCGTGCCGGCAAACACCAAGTCGCCCGCTCAAAGTGACTCGCCCGCATCCAGCTTCGCCAGCAGACTCTGGCCCCGTTGCCACAGCGCGTCCTGTTTGGATTCAGGCATGCGGTCGAGATTTTTATAGAGCATGGCCATGCGCTGATTGCCCCGCAGCAGGTCGCCGTGGCGCATCAGGAAGTGCCAGTAAAGCGCATTGAACGGGCAGGCATTGTCAGCGGTACTTTCAGTGACTTTGTAGGCACAGCCTCGGCAGTAGTCCGACATGCGCTTTATATATTGGCCGCTCGCGCAATAAGGCTTGGAACCCAGGTAACCGCCATCGGCATGCATCACCATGCCCAGGGTGTTGGGCAGCTCGACCCAGTCGAACGCGTCCATGTAGATCGCCAGGTACCACTCGCATATCTGGCTGGGCACGATGCCGGCCAGCAGGGCGAAATTGCCGGTGACCATCAGCCGCTGGATGTGATGGGCATAGGCATGTTTCAGGCTTTGGCCGATCGCCTGGCGCATGCAGTTCATTTGCGTCTCGCCCGTCCAGTAGAACTCCGGCAGCGGGCGGCTGTTGCCGAATGCATTGCCTGCGGCATAGTCGGGCATCTTCAGCCAGTACACGCCGCGTACATATTCACGCCAGCCAATCAGTTGGCGGATAAACCCTTCGGCAGCGTTCAGCCCGATGCTGCCCGACCAATAGGCCGCCTCCACATCGCTGCACAGCTGGCGCAGGTCCAGCAGGCCGATGTTCAGGGCTGCGCTGATACGGGCGTGAAACAGGAACGGCTCGTCGCTGGCCATGGCGTCCTGGTAATCACCGAATCCAGCCAGGCCATAATCCAGAAAGTAGTTCCAGAGGGCCTGCGCGTCGGCGTGGGTCACGGGGTAATCGAAGGTGTCGAGGGAACCGTAGTGGCTGCTGAAGTGTTTACCTACCAGCGCCAGCACGTCCTGGGTGATCGAGTCCGAGCTGAAGCGCGCCGGGTAGGGCGCCTTGATGCCCTTGGGCAATGCCTTGCGGTTGTCCGCATCAAAGTTCCAGGCGCCGCCCACCGGCGTACCGTCACCGTTGAGCAAGAGCCCACTCTTGCGGCGCATCTCCCGGTAGAAGAACTCCATGCGCAGCTGTTTTTTACCGCTGGCCCAAGCGGCGAACGCGTCACGGCTGCACAGGAATCGGTGGTCGGCATGCCACTGGATCGGCAAACCGCAGTCCTTCAGGGATTGCTCCAGGCGCCAGTCACCGCATTCGGTCAGGTGTATTTCCCGGGGTTGCATCAGCGATTGCCAGCGCCTTAACTCGCCGGGCACCGAGCCGGTGTTTTGCGGATCGTCCAGGGTGACGTACTGCACCCGCACGCCACGCTGCTGCAACGCCTGGGCAAAATGGCGCATGGCGCTGAAGACCAGGACGATTTTTTGTGGATGGTGGGGCACATGGCTGGCTTCCTCCATGACCTCGACCATCAAGACCGCATCGCGCTGGCTGTCCAGCCCATCCAATGAGGCCAGGTCAAACGACAACTGGTCGCCCAGCACCAGGCACAGGTTTCGAACTGCCTTGGTCACCACGGCGCTTCCAGGGAAAATGGCGTTCGCAGTGGCTCGATAGCGCCTTCTCGCCGGCCGCACATTTCGTCATGCACGCACTGATGCACCAGGGTGCAGGGAAACGCAGGGACTGCCTGCAACACGTCACGCAGGTGATTGACGGAGCGAAAGTGCATGGGCTTCGCCGACTCGTCCAGCAGCGTGAACTGGCCGTGGTCCAGCGTTACGCGCGCCAGATAGAAACCACCTTCCAGCGACAGCAGTTCCATTTCGCGTACAGCGCCTTGGGTGGCCAGTTTGGTCAGGGCTTGCAGGTTCATGGTTCACTCCTTACCGGTCAGGGTTGTGAAGACTGGCGACGGAAGAACAACGTCACCTGGCCGACTTCCACACCCAACTTGGACATGCTGGAGCGGTTGATCAACGTGTCTTCGTCCATCAGGTACATCCAATCGTCGAGGCTCACTTCGTAGACGGATCCATCAACCGGCAGGTTCAGGACGTAGCGCCAGCGCAGTGCGTTTCCCGCCACTTCGCCCCTGGCCTCGCCCACCACGTCACCGGCCCGTCCGCGCCAGTGGTTGGGGCCGTCCGGGGTGAGGGTCCAGACACGTTGCTGGCGAGTACCATCGCTGTATAGAAAGCGCTCATCGAGAATCAGGTTTTCACCCTCGCGGCGGCTGGCGATATTCACCTCGAAACGCTTGGCCACTTCACCCGAGCGTTTCTCGAAGATGCCCCAGGCCTTGACGGGCTTGCTGAAGAAGCTCACCAGGTCCAGTTGCGGTTGCTGGTCGGCGTAGTGCTTAACATCCACGCTGCCACAACTGCTCAGGCCGAGCACCAGGGCCAGCGAAACCAATAGACGGGTCATTGCGGTTCTCCCCGAGAGGGCTTGATACTGCTGATACTTGTACAAAATAATAAAATTGTACAGGTATTTAGCGCATTACCAGGATGTTACCGGTTACCGGCCTGCCCATTTATGGCGGGTATATGCAGCCTCAGGGGACCAGGTGCAGATGATCGTTCCCACGCTCTGCGTGGGAATGCCGCCTCGGACGCTCCGCGTCCCGCTGGCACCGCCGCATTGACGCCTCGCGCAATGGTGACGCGGAGCGTCACGGTATGCATTCCCGCGCAGAGCGTGGGAACGATCAACAATGGGCATACGCCGGCAGCGGTATCGCCCGTTCCTACGCAGACCGTTCCCACATAGATTTCAGGTTGCTTCCAGACCTTCTCGCCGCTAACCTTCGCGGGTCGCTGCCAATTCAGCGAACGGGTGTGGTAGCCCGGCTATTTCATAGATCCCAAAACGCTCAAGGGCGTTTTTTTGTGCGGGCTGCTTTGTGGCGGCTGTGCATGGGAGGCTTCGGCCTGCCGGGTTTCTATGACCGGTCTACCACCCCGTGTACAGTCGCCTCCTTAATCGTGTGGTAGCGAGCGTGGAGGTGCTTACTCATAGAGGAGCTTCACCATGAAAAAGGTCTCGCCCAACCCGCCGCATTACTTGAACGACCAGAAATTCCACGATGCTGCCCAGCGCGCATTCAAGCACTACGACCTCAATTCAGAACCTGCCGCTTCGCCTCCGTCCTCCAACAAACTATTCTCCGTACGTGCCGGCCTCAGCACCGAAGTCGCCTTGTGTAATGCCAGCGAGATTCTTGAATCGGCGGCTGTCAGCGCCTATGACTGTGCCGAGCATCTTGATGGGGCCAGCCGCAAGCAAGTGTTGGCAGTGGTGCAATTGGTGGAGATGGCGCAGTTGTTGGTGGATGAGGCGCTGAACCGGGAGTGTCCGGTGGCCTGATCACATCCGAAATCCAACTGGCAACATAAATCCAGTGTGGGAGCGGTTGGTCAGGAGAGCGGGTTTGTCAGCAGGCTCGCGATCACTCCCACGCTGATCGTTCCCACGCTCTGCGTGGGAATGCCGCCTCGGACGCTCCGCGTCCCGCTGGCAATGCACAATGGAAGCCTTGCGCAGTGGTGACGCGGAGCGTCACGGTATGCATTCCCACGCGGAGCGTGGGAACGATCGGTCGCCCGGTTTATCAGTAGCGAATCATCACCGACTTGAGCTCGGTGTAATCCTCGATGAACGCCCCGCCAAACTCCCGTCCCACCCCCGAAGACTTGTTGCCGCCAAACGGCACCGCCGGGTCGAGCATCGTGTGCATGTTCACCCACACCGTCCCCGCGTTGATCGCCGGCACCATGCGCAGGGCCTTGCTCAGATCATTGGTCCAGAGACTGGCGCTCAGACCGTAAGGCGTGTTGTTCATCAGTTCCAGCAGCTCATCCTCGGTGTCGTAGGGGAAAAACGTGGCGATCGGGCCGAAGGTCTCTTCGTTGAGCAGGGTGTCGTGGATCGTGTTGGCGAGAATCACGGTGGGCTCCACATAGCACCCCGGTCCGTCGATCAGCTTGCCGCCGTGGACAATCGTATTGTTCTCGGCCCGGGCCTTGGCGAAAAACCATTCGAGTTTCTGTTGGTGCTGGCGGTTGGTCACCGGGCCGAATTCGGTGCGCTCGTCCAGCGGCGAGCCGATGTTCAACCGGCCCAGGCGTTGCGCCAGTTTGTCCATGATCGGCTCGATCTGCGAGCGGTGGGCGAAGAAGCGTTCGGCGGCCGCGCAGATTTGCCCGGAGTGCAGGAAGCCGGCTTCGATGATGCCGTTGACCGCTTTGTCGAGGTCCACATCCCGCAGGAACCCGGCGGAGTTTTTGCCGCCCAGTTCCAGGGTCGCCCGGGTCAACCCGGCGCCCATGGCACTGCGGCCCACGGCGATGCCGGTGGGCACCGAGCCGGTAAACGAGACCTTGTCGGTGCCCGGGTGCTCCACCAGGCCTTTGCCCACATGGCCGCCACCGGTCAACACGTTCAGCACGCCCGCCGGCAGGCCGGCGTCGATGGCCAGTTCGGCGATGCGCAGGATGGTCAGCGGGGTGAACTCGCTGGGCTTGATGATGATGCTGCAGCCGGTCACCAGTGCCGAGGCGAGTTTCCAGATGGCGATCATGGTCGAGAAATTCCACGGCACGATGCCCACTACCACGCCCACCGGTTCGCGCAGGGTGAACGCAGTGTAGCGTTCGCCGGCAAAGGAGGGCAGTGACGGGGTGATGGTCTGGCCGCTGATCTTGGTGGCCCAGCCGGCGTAGTAACGCAGGAAGTGCGCCGCCTGATCGACCTCGAAGGCCCGGGAAATCTGGATGATCTTGCCCGACTGGCAGGTTTCGATCTGCGCCAGTGCTTCGCGGTGTTGCTCCAGCAGGTCGGCGAGTTTCAGCAGCACATTGCCGCGAATGGCAGGGGCGACCTGGGACCATTGCCGGAAGCCACGCCGGGACGATTCCACCGCTGTGTCGATATCGGTTAGGTCCGCATTGGCAACCTGGGCGATCACCTCGCCGGTGGCCGGGTTGATCACTTCCAGAGCCTGGCCGGAATGGCTTTGGACGTACCCGCCGTCGATAAACAAGGCATGGCTTCGACGGAGGAAGGCCTGGACTTCAGGCAGCAGCGCAATATCGCTCATGGGATTTTCCTGCTCGCAAAAGCCCGAGGGTAACCAGCGCCGCCGGCCCAGGCTTGTCTGTGCCTGCCGGGCGATATGTCTGTGGCTGCCAGGCCTGTGGAAAGTGCAATCTTGGCTGTGGAAGGTGCATTTTCCGGGGGTGTCGCCCGCTCCATACTGGCCCCACATCCAGCGCCGTTCGTTGAGTTTGAACGCCAGCCGGACATCCAATAATAAGCAGGGCCGTCCATGAAAAAGCCAAACCCGCTCCTCGAAGATCTCAAGGCGATTCTGCCGACCATCGCTGCCAACGCCTTCCAGGCCGAGCAGGACCGCAAGGTTCCCGACGAGAACATTGCGCTGCTCAAGAGCATCGGCATGCACCGTGCCTTTCAACCCAAACCCTTTGGCGGCATGGAAATCTCCCTTCCGCAGTTTGCCGACTGCATCGCCTTGCTGGCCGGCGCCTGTGCCAGCACCGCGTGGGCCATGAGCCTGTTGTGCACCCACAGCCATCAACTGGCGTTGTTTCCCGCCAAGTTGCAGCAGGAAGTCTGGGGCGATAACCCGAATGCCACCGCCAGCAGCAGCATCGCGCCGTTTGGCCGCACTGAAGAAGTTGAGGGCGGTGTGCTGTTCAGCGGTGAAATGGGCTGGAGCAGCGGTTGCGATCATGCCGAGTGGGCGATTGTCGGCTTCCGCCGTAAAAACGCCGAGGGCACCCAGGACTATTGCTTCGCGGTACTGCCGCGCAGCGACTATCAGATTCGCGATGACTGGTTCGCCGCCGGCATGAAAGGCAGCGGCACCAAGACCCTGATCATCGACAACGTGCGGGTGCCAGAACACCGCATCCAGAAAGCCAAGGACATGATGGAAGGCAAGTCCGCCGGCTTCGGTCTGTACCCCGACAGCAAGATTTTCTACTCGCCGTACCGGCCGTATTTCGCCAGCGGTTTCTCCACCGTGAGCCTGGGCGTGGCCGAGCGCATGCTCGAAGTATTCCGCGAAAAAACCAGGACCCGCGTACGTGCCTACACCGGCGCGGCAGTGGGGGCGGCGACTCCGGCGTTGATGCGCCTGGCCGAGTCGACACACCAGGTGGCCGCCGCCCGGGCGTTCCTGGAAAAGACCTGGCAGGAACACGCCGAACACAGCGAACAGCACCGTTACCCGAGCCGCGAGACCCTGGCGTTCTGGCGTACCAACCAGGCATACGCCACCAAGATGTGCATCCAGGCGGTGGACCGCTTGTTCGAGGCCGCCGGTGGCAATGCGTGGTTCGAGCACAACGAGATGCAGCGTCTGTTCCGCGATTCCCATATGACCGGCGCCCATGCGTACACCGATTACGACGTGTGCGCGCAGATCCTGGGGCGTGAGCTGATGGGGCTCGAGCCTGATCCGAGCATGATTTGACGCCGACCCGGCCATCACAACCATCAGGACTGCGCGTTGATGCAGTCCGGGAGTCTTGCATGTCTGATAACAGTTTCGACCCACGGGCCTTTCGCCGGGCCCTGGGTAACTTTGCCACCGGTGTCACGGTGGTCACCGCCGCTGATGCCAGCGGGCGCAAAGTGGGTGTCACCGCCAACAGCTTCAACTCGGTGTCCCTGGACCCGCCGCTGGTGCTGTGGAGCATCGACAAACGCTCCAACAGCCACGAGGTGTTCGAGCAGGCCAGCCATTTTGCGGTCAACGTGCTGGCGGCCGACCAGATCCACCTGTCGAACAACTTCGCCCGGCCCAGGGACGATCGCTTTGCCGAAATCGAATTCGAGCCCGGAGAGGGCGGTTCGCCGGTCTTCGCTGATTGCTCGGCGCGGTTTCACTGCGAGAAGTACCAGCAGGTGGATGGTGGCGATCACTGGATCATGATTGGCAAGGTGGTGGCTTTCGATGATTTTGGTCGTGCGCCGTTGCTCTATCACCAGGGGGCGTATGCGCGGATCGAGGAGCGGCAACCGTAGGGCGAACACCTCTATCGAAGGCTGAAGCAGGTTCAATGTGGGAGCGGTCTTGCTCGCGAATGCGGAGTGTCAGCCAATACATCTGGCGACTGACACACCGCTTTCGCGAGCAAGCCCGCTCCCACATGTGATCTCGGTAGCTCATTGCATCTGTGTTAGAACGGCACGGCCACGGTGACCTGGCTATAGAGATTGGTGCCATTGCCACCCACCTGGTTGCCGCCGTTGCTCTCATCCTTGTTGGGCTTGTACAAACCCAGCAGCGGCGTGACGATCAGGTGTTCGTTCACCGCCCACTCCGCGTACAGGTCCAGTTCGCGCCCATCGAGGTTGAGCATGCCGCCCTTGCTCAACGTCTTGTAGTCGAAGAACAGCGCGCCCAGGGTGACGCTGTCCAGCGGCTTGACCTTCAACGCCACATGCTGCACCTCAGTATTGGTATTGAACGGCCCCGAATAATTGCCGGCCACCTCGCCCTGCACCCAGGTGCCGTAGCCACGGTTGAAGCCCGAAAACATCGCATCCCAGTTTTTCGAATAGCGGCTGTAGCGGTAGGTCAGGTCCGGCGACCACGGCAGCGCGGCGAAGGTATAACCGCCTTCGGCGTACCAGGCCTTTTCCGGGCCGGCGTCCTTGTCCTGCCAGGCGTATTCAAAGGAAAAGTGCGCGTTCTCGATCCCGGCATTACCGGCGCCCCGCAGGCTGTAGATGTTCATCCCAGCGCGCTGTTTTTGCAGGTCATTGGCATAACGGTCGTCGACGCTGATGCCGTGGATATAGGTCAACCCCAGGGTGCCGGGCGCGGCGGTGTAGTCCAGGGTGCCGGCAGCCATTTCAGTGTTGGCCTGGGCGCGGTTGTCGGACTTGATCCACATTACGCTGCCATGCACGCCGTCCTTGCCACCCAGGCGTAGCACTGCGGTTTGATCGAAGGCATGCCGGGCGGCGATGTAGTAGGCGCCGCCCCGGTTGAACTTGCCGTCATCCACGCCCTTGCCGAAGTTCGGGCCGTCATCGTTGATGATGAAACCGTCGCCGAGCATGATGACCTGGCGGCCGAACGACAGGTTCACACCATCCTTGCCCAGTGCCGGAAACAGTTCCCCCGAGCGCCAGCCGGCGAAGGCTTCGTCGAACTTGGTGGTGCGCTCGCTGCCGGTGGTCACGCCCGATGCATCGCCATCACCCCAGGTGCCCGAGCTGACCAGGTTGGCCGTGCCATACACGCTGCCCAGGGCGCCGAAGCGCTGGTCGACGCTCAAGCCATACTTGATAAAACCTTCACGCCAGGTGGAACCGCCGGTGGTGCCGTCGTAGTTCTTGCGGCTGTTGAACATCCCGTACACCGCCAGGAAGTTGCCGGTGACCTGAGTGTCGTCATCGGCATACAGCTCGAACGCCTGGGCCGATGAGTCGATGATCATCAGCGCGATGCCCAGGCTGATGGCCCTGTACAGGTGACGGGTTTGTTGTGTGTGCTGCATTGTTATAGTCCCCAACAAGGTGAATTGAGGGAGCATTAGGGCGAGCGCCACCGGGCCAAGTCTTTTCCCTGCGTGCCAGGAAATTGTCCCAGGCCGCCAGTGGCGCAGCAGTGGCAGGCAGCAACAAAACCGGCGGCAGCCAGGAGCAAGACGATCAGCCAGGGCGGGCGCAGAGTGCCAATACTTCTAAAAATCCGCTTCTTGAGGATCTGCACCATGTCGATCAACGACCGGCTCACCGAACATTTGAAACGCGGCACGGTGGGCTTTCCAACCGCGCTGGCGAGCACCATTGGCTTGATCATGGCCAGCCCGGTGATCCTCACTGCGACCATGGGGTTTGGCATCGGCGGCAGCGCCTTTGCGGTGGCGATGTTGATCGCGGTGGTGATGATGCTGGCCCAGGCGACCACCTTCGCCGAAGCCGCCTCGATCCTGCCCACCACCGGCTCGGTCTACGACTACATCAATTGCGGCATGGGCCGGTTCTTTGCGATCACCGGCACCTTGTCGGCCTACCTGATCGTGCATGTGTTTGCCGGTACCGCCGAAACCATCCTCTCTGGCGTGATGGCGCTGGTGAACTTCGAGCACCTCAACACCCTGGCGGAATCCGCCGGCGGTTCGTGGTTGCTGGGAGTGGGCTTCGTGATTGTGTTCGGGGTGCTCAATGCGTTTGGCGTCAGCGCGTTTGGCCGGGCCGAGATCATCCTCACTTTCGGCATGTGGACCACCTTGATGGTGTTTGGCGTGCTGGGCCTGATCGCAGCCCCGGCGGTGCAGCTGGACGGCTGGTTCGGTGAATCCCTGGTCGGTACCGACCTGATTACCATCCTGTCGCTGGTGGGCATGGCGATGTTCATGTTCGTCGGCTGCGAATTCGTCACGCCGCTGGCGCCGGACCTGCGCAACTCGGCCAAGGTGATGCCCAAGGCGATGGTGCTGGGGCTGCTGGGGGTGGCCACGTGCATGTTCATCTATGGCGCGGCCATGAAACGCCAGGTGGAAAACGTATTGATCGACGCGGCGGGCGGCGTGCACCTGCTGGATACGCCGATGGCCATCCCGAAATTCGCCGAGCAGGTGATGGGCAGCATCGGCCCGATGTGGCTGGGCATCGGCTTCCTGTTTGCCGGTGCTGCGACCATCAACACCTTGATGGCCGGTGTGCCACGGATCCTGTACGGCATGGCGGTCGACGGCGCGTTGCCCAAGGTCTTCACGTACCTGCACCCGCGCTTCAAGACACCGTTGCTGTGCATTCTGGTGGCGATGCTGATTCCGTGCCTGCACGCGCTGTACCTGGGCGGCAACACCGACAACATCATGCACCTGGTGCTGGCGGCCGTGTGTGCCTGGAGCTTTGCTTATCTGCTGGTGACGCTGTCGGTGGTGATCCTGCGGATTCGCCGTCCGGATCTGCCTCGCGCCTACCGTTCGCCGTTCTTTCCGCTGCCGCAGATTCTGTCGAGCATCGGCATCCTGCTGGGCATGTGGTTTATCACCCCGCCGGGCATGAACCCCGCCGACATCTACATTCCCTTTGGCGTAATGCTCGGGTGCACGGCGGCGTACGCGCTGTTCTGGACGCTGGTTGTGCAGAAGGTCAATCCATTCAAGCCCGCCTCGGTGGAAGAGGTGTTGGCCAAGGAGTTCGCCCATGAGCCGGGTCAGCCGCACAATGGGTATATCAGCCATGCTGCAAAAACTGTCTGAGCTGTTCAGCGCCCGGCGCGCGCCTGCCGGGTATCGACCCGGCGTTACGCTGGAACACCTGCGGCGTAACCTTGGCCTCGCCGGTTATGAGGTGTGTGGACCGACGACGGCCCGGGTTTCCCTGGACAATCTCGGGCTGCAACTGGAGATCGTCGAACGCACCGAGTCGCAGCTGTTGATGCACCTGGTGATGACCGAATTCGTACTGCGCATCCCTGCCTCGCAGCAGGGCACGGCGAGCTTCGAACTGCACCACACCGGGGCCGTTCGACGCACCGGAATCCGCTGTCGACAGCGGTCGGGCGACAAGGAGGTTTCAGGCATTTTGCACACACAATTGCAGGAGGACAGCGCCTTGCATCGCGCCTTGATGCCGCTGGACTTCAAGCGCCTGCGCATCGACCTGGTGGATCACCAGTGGTGTGTGCGGCTTGAGCATATGGGCGGCAGCGAGGTGGTCAACCGCATGCCGGCGTTCCGTCGCTACATCGCCTTGAGCAGTGTGCAACGCGCCTGGCTGCTGGACGCCTTGAACGGTTTCCAGCGCGCCTTGCAGGCCCACTGACCACCGGATTTAGCATCAATAGTGCAACCACCTTGGCAGACACGTACTTGTTGCGCGCATATAGATAACATGTTAACTATTGCCCGACAAAAACAAAAAGCCAAGGTGGAAACAACCATGAGCATGCAACAGATTGGGCGAGACGGGCTGGACCTCTGGACCCGGGATCTGCGCGCGGTTTGCGGTCACTTCGACACAGAACTGGCCTTCAACCGCTCGCTGTTCATCGGCAGCATCAGCACCTTTTCCCGCGGCGGTTTGCCCCTGGCCAGCCTGCGCACCAACGCCGGCCTGATCAAGCGCCCCAAGGCCCGCGCCGACCACGATGACGACCAACACTGCTTCCTCGTCAGCCAGCGCAGCGGCTACTGCCAGATCACCCAAAACGGCCAGAGCTTCCAGCTTGCCCCCGGCGAACTGTTGTTGATGGACTCGGTGGGCTCCATCGACATCACCCCGTTCGGGCTCATCGAACACGCGTCCCTGTCCTTGTCCCGCGCAGAGGTGTGCAAACCGTTCGGCAACCAGCCCAAGACCTTCGGCAAAATCTCCTCGAGCAAAGCCTGCGGGCGCATGTTGCATGTGTTGATGGATCAACTGTGCAAAGACGCACTGAACGGCGAAGGCGCGGTCGGGGAGGGGCAGGCGTTGCAGTCGGCGTTTATCTCGCTGCTGGGGTCGGCGTTTGAGCAGGAAGACGATGAGCGCGATGATTGTGGCGGGTTGCAGGGCAGCAATCTGCGCAGCTATGTGCAGAAGGTGATTGATGAGTCATTGACCCAGCCAGGGCTTAGCCCGGTGGGGTTGGCGAGTCGGTTGAACATCTCGGTGCGGCATTTGTACCGGTTGTTTGAGGAACAGGATGACAGCGTGTGCCGGTATATCCAGCGGGCGCGGTTGAAGCGCAGTGCGGATGATCTGACCAACCCGTTTTTGCGCAGTGAGTCGATTACGTCGATTGCGTATAAGTGGGGGTTTACGGATTCGGCGCACTTTAGTCGCTCGTTCAAGAAGCAGTTTGAAGTGTCGCCGAAGGATTTTCGGGCTGGGCGGTTGCAGCAGGTGGGGTGAGTGGCCTGGTCTGGCTTTGCGGGCTCGATACGGAGCCCGTTTAAAAGGATTCTGCCCAGCGCCTGCAGAAATCATGTTGCTCTTGGATATCATTGGTTAGATCGTTTTCTTCGTGATCGAATATATGGACTAATTTTTCACCTGGTTCTCCCATGGTGAGTTCGTAAGCCACTAACCCATTTGACATTTGTGATGACATCCCAGAAGTATGCACATTGATTTTTGCACCCTTACATAAAAAATTTATGTGCTTGAGATCTTTTCTTATAAGTCCGAAGCTTCTATATAGGTCGATGGCCGTGTGCGTTATTTTTTGACCATCCAATAGCAGTAATGTAAGTGTCTGTTTTCCGGGTTCATATGCAATTGTTGCGCTTTCACGAATATTGTTTTTTATGATGGTGATTTTACGTGATTTCATGGCTGCTCTCTATTTGGGTTAAGTATTGTGTATCCCTTGTAAGTCCCGTCGTCATTTACTGGCGTAGCTCCTAAAATATCTTTTGTATCGATTTTATTTGGAATGGCAATTTCTAATTCGTATTTGTATCGAGAGCGGTCCCCTAGTTCCTTATTCACGTCCCGTCCAGGAATTTTTTTGAGTGTGTAAAGAAAACCCTCTTCAAAGCCATGGCCTGAGGCAAATACTAGAGCTCTTTTCCTTGAGGTGGAAGTAGGTACAAAGTTGCTCGGAGGACTTTCGTTATTTAAAGAGTGCAAGTAGAGGTTTGTACTCTCTCCTCTGCTTTTAAACCCATCTCTGAAAATTTCATCTGGATGTCTCAAATCACCTCGATACAGATATTCCGGCTTTTTTTCTGGCGCGGGAGTTGAGGGGGTACCCTCATCAACCTTAGATATTCCTGATGGATCTTCAGCTTTGGTTTCAGGCTTGCATCCATCCCCACCCGGGCAGGTACTCAACCCCAACGGATCCACCCACCCCGTCGGGTTGGGCACGTACTGGTATCCGTTCAGCCCGCCCGCCAGCTTCACGGGATCGGGCGTCAGGTAGCGGCCAATATCCGGATTGTAGTAGCGATGTCGGTTGTAGTGCAGCCCGCTTTCCGGGTCGAAGTACTGGCCCTGGAAGCGCAGCGGGTTGGTAACGGTGTTGACGTCCAGCTTCGCGATTTGGCCGTAGGCGCGGTAGTGCGCGGACCAGACGATTTCGCCATCGGGCGCGGTGAGTTCTTGTGGCGTACCCAGGTGGTCGAGTTGGTAGTGGAAGGGTTTTACGTTTCCCGGCCCATAGCCTTTCAGCAGCGCTAACGGGCGAAAGCTGTTGGGTTCGTAGATATAGCTTTGGTGGTGATCAGCACTGTGTTCGGCAATCAGCGTGTCGCCTTGCCAGAAGAACTCGGTGGTTTGGCTTTTTATCGTTTTGGCGATACGCCGACCAAACGGGTCGTAGCGATAGCTGGCTTGGGTGCCGTCCGGTTGGGTGACGCTGATCAGGCGATGCTGGCAGTCGTAACTGTATTCGGTAACTAACTGCTGCGCCCGACCCCGGCGTTCGCGCAGCAGGTTGCCGAAGGCGTCGTAGTCGTAATGACGGTCACCTTGCATCAACAGGCGATTGCCTTTGACGACGCTGGGCCCTACGCGGTCTTGCATCAGCAGGTTGCCCGCCGGGTCGTGGACGAAGCGTTCCTGCAGGTCGTGCGAGTGGTCGGCGCGGGTCAGGCGGTCGAGCGGG
>Ga0075034_1000555_pt1 | contig 21501 bp, 19 predicted proteins | sample SynthPrep_16_END_FD_71519 | JGI IMG/M metagenome (GOLD analysis project Ga0075034, IMG submission 71519) | Synthetic microbial communities from Ohio, USA - SynthPrep_16_END_DS12_MetaG | ecosystem: Engineered > Bioreactor > Aerobic > Activated sludge | place: USA: Ohio, Columbus | collected...
TCGGCGAATTCGCCGACTGGCAGTACGAAGGCGAAGGCCTGCTCACCCTGCCCGATGGCAGCGCCTACCGCGGCCATTTCTCAGGCGGTGATTACAGTGGCGTGGGCACCCTGACCCTGGCCGATGGCAGCCGCCAGTCCGGCACCTGGCAACGCGGCCGCCTGGTCCGTGACGAACAGGGTCAGGTGCTGCCCGACAGCCTCGAGCTGGGTCTGCTGCAACAAGGGCACCTGCTCGATGAAGCCATCGCCGCGATTCCAGCCTCAACCCCGGCGCGCGAGCTGTATGCGCTGACCCTGGCCGGCGACGGCAAGCAAAGCGTATTCATGCGCGAAGCCGACTACGTCAGCCGGCTGATGCGCGAGCGCTTCGGCGCCCATGGCAGCATCAGCCTGATCAACCACCGCGACCATCTCGCCGACCGCCCACTGGCCACCCGTGAGAATCTCACCCGCGTGGTGCAGGCGCTGGCCGCACGCAGTGGCGAAGAAGACCTGATCTTCATCTATCTGACCAGCCACGGCTCGCGCCGTCACGAGCTCAATCTCGACCAGCCGCGCCTGCAACTGGCCGACCTGCCCGCCAGCGAGCTGGCTGCCCTGCTCGCTCCACTCAAGCAGCGCAACAAGGTGGTGGTGATCTCCGCCTGCTATTCCGGCGGTTTCATCCCGCCGCTGAAAGACGAAAAGACCCTGGTGATGACCGCCGCACGTGCCGACCGGGTGTCCTTCGGCTGCAGTGAAGAGAACGACTTCACCTACTTCGGCCGCGCCCTGTTCGCCGAGGCGCTGGGCGAAACCGACAACCTCGAGCGGGCCTTCGAGCTGGCCAAGGAACGCGTCGCCGAGCGTGAGCAGAGCGACGGCTTCGAACCTTCCGAACCGCAGATCTGGGCGCCACGCGGCGTACTCCAGCACTGGCGCAACCTGCGCCAGAGCCAGGCCGAGCGTGCGCTCAGTGCCATGGCCAGTGGTCCGGCAAAGGACTAAGCTGAACTGTAACGGACAAGAGACAACTGCATGTACCTGACCCCGCAGCACATCCTTCTCGCTGGCGCCACCGGGCTTACCGGTGAACACCTGCTCGACCGCCTGCTCAGCGAGCCGACGGTCGCCCGCGTGCTGGCGCCTACCCGCCGCCCCCTGGCCGCCCACCCGCACCTGGAAAACCCGGTGGGCGACCTGCAAGCGCTGCTACCGCAGCTGTCCGGCCAGGTCGATACCGCTTTCTGCTGCCTGGGCAGCACCATCAAGCAGGCCGGCTCGCAGGAAGCCTTCCGTGCCGTCGATCATGACCTGGTACTGGCCTTCGCTCGTCGCGCTCGCGAGCTGGGCGCACGGCATCTGGTGGTGATCAGCGCCCTCGGTGCCAACCCCGGATCAAAGGTGTTCTACAACCGTATCAAAGGCGAGACCGAAGAGGCGCTGAAAGCCATGGACTGGCCGCAACTGACCATCGCCCGCCCGTCGCTGCTGCTCGGCGCGCGCCATGAGTTTCGTCTCGGCGAGCGCCTCGCCGCCCCGTTGCTGCGCTGGCTCCCGGGCAAGTACCGCGGCATCGACGCCTGCGCCCTGGCCCGCGCCCTGTGGCGCCTGGCCCTGGAAGAGGGAGACGGCGTGCGCGTGATAGAGTCTTCCGACCTGCGCCGGCTGGGGCGCTGATACCGTGGATGAAACGATGAAACCCACAAGCCTGATCGAGGCCCTGCAAGACGCCGACATGCTGGAGATCGACGGTCTGTATGCCTGGCAGTTCGACCTCGACACCGAATTGCTGGCGCAGATCAGCGCCGGCACGGCTGGTAGCGACAGTGCCGCCAAACCCCTGCTGCAAGTACATTGCATCGACGGCCGCGAACGCCGCCTGTGGAAGTTTTCCCTGGCTTCGGTGCAGGCCGCACGTTACAGCGAAGCGGACGACAGCTGGCTGATCGAGGGCAGCGACGTCAGCCACAGCCTCAAGTGCTTCGCTGCCTATCGCGGCGACAACGATGACAACGACGACGAGCAAGACGAAGCCTGAACCATGGGCCTCTATGACCGCCACGTCCTGCCGTATCTGATCGATTTCGCCTGCGGCATGGGCGCGGTCATGAAAGCCCGCTCGCAGATCGTGCCGCTGGCGCAGGGCCGAGTACTGGAGATCGGCATCGGCAGTGGCCTTAACCTGAGTTTCTACGATCCGCAACGGGTCGCGGTGGTCGTTGGCGTCGACCCGTCCGCCGACATGCAGCACCTGGCCCGTGAACGCGCCGCACGCTGCCAGGTGCCGGTGGAAATGATCGCCCTGGAGCTGGGGCAGATTCAGGCTGAGGACGCCAGCTTCGACGACATCGTCTGCACCTTCACCCTGTGCACCATCCCCGATGCGCTGGCCGCACTCAAGGAAATGCGCCGGGTGCTGAAAGCCGGTGGTCGTCTGTTGTTCTGCGAACACGGCCTGGCGCCGGATCTGCCTGTGGTGCGCTGGCAGAAACGCCTGACGCCGCTGTGGAAACCGCTGGCCGGCGGCTGCCATCTGGATCGCGACATACCCGCACTGATCGAGGCCGGGGGCTTTCATATCCGCCAGCTGGATAGCGGCTACCTGAAAGGGCCCAGGCCCATGACCCACGTCTATCGCGGCTGGGCCGACTGAGCTCGCATACTCGGTATAGGCGGCCATACTGCAGAACAGGCTGCTGGAATTCTGTCCATGGAAGTCGACCCGCGCATGAAGCCCCTGTCGTCCCCCCGCCTCGTTAACCTGCTGCTGTATCTATGCCTGCTGGGCTGCGCCTGGAGCACCGCCGCAGAGGCACGTACGGTCAGGGTCGGCGTGTACGCCAACGAGCCAAAGATCTTTGCCGATGCCAACGCACAGCCATCGGGCATTCTCGGTGAGCTGCTGCAGGCCATTGCCAACGAGGAACGCTGGCAACTTCAGACAGTGCCCTGTGCCTGGCAGCAATGCCTGCAACTGCTGCAGGACGGCGAGATCGATCTGCTGCCTGACGTCGCCTTCAGCGAGGAACGCGCACAACTGATGGACTTCCACCAGGTACCTTCGCTATTCAGCTGGTCACAGCTGTACAGCCACGAAGAGCTGCGTCTGCAGAGCGTGCTCGACCTGCGCGGCCTGCGTATCGCAGCGTTGGAGGGGTCGATTCAGTTCCAGTATCTGCAGAGCCTGCTCGACAGCTTCGGCCTGCAGGCGCAGATGATTCCGCTCAGCGACCTGAGCCAGGGCTTTGCCATGGTGCTTGCCGAGCAGGCCGATGCAGTGGTGGCTAATCATCTGTTCGGTGACTATCACGCCGCCAACTACCGCCTGAGCGCAACACCGATCATGTTCCAGCCTGCACAGCTGTTCTACGCCACGCGCAAGGGTGCCAACGGCGAGCTGCTCAGCGCCATCGACCAGCATCTGCAAAATTGGCAGTCTGCGCCTGGCTCAATCTACTTTCAGGTGCTGCAGCGCTGGAGCGGCGCACCTCAGCAGCGCAGCGTGCCCGTCCTGTTCTGGTGGGGCCTGGCGCTGCTCGCCGCACTGCTGGCGCTGGCTATTGGCGGCAGCCTGCTGTTACGCCGCCAGGTCGCGGACAAGACCCGACATCTCAAGACCAGCGAAGCGCGCCTCAATACCATCCTCGACAGCGTCGAGGCGCATATCTACATCAAGGACCCGCAACTGCGTTATCAGTACGTCAATCGCAAGGTTTGCGAGCTGTTCGGACGCAGCGCCGAACAGGTCATCGGTCATAGCGACGCCGACTTCTTCGACAGTGACACGGCGCAAGCACTGGGCATCAACGACCGACGCGTACTGGCTGGCGAGCGCATCGAGAGCGAGGAAACCAACCGTGATCGGTACGGCCGCAACGAGCGCACCTACTTTTCGGTGAAGCTGCCGCTGCGTGCCGCCGATGGCAGCATCTACGCCCTGTGCGGCATTTCCACCGACATCACCGAGCACAAAAAGAACCTCGAACAGATCCATCAACTCGCCTATTACGACGCGCTCACCGGCCTGCCCAATCGCCGCCTGCTGCTCGAACACCTGCAGTTCGCCCTGGCCCGCAGCGCACGCAGTCGACGTGAGGGCGCGTTGCTGTTCATCGATCTGGACAATTTCAAGCAGCTCAATGACACCCTCGGCCACGACATGGGCGATCTTCTGCTGCAACAGGTCAGCGACCGCCTGCTCAATCAGGTGCGCCTCGAAGACAGCCTGTCGCGCCTCGGCGGCGACGAATTCGTATTGATCCTGGAGAACCTCGAGCCTGAGCCTCAGGCTGCCATCGCCAGCATCGAGCAAGTCGCGGAAAAACTGCTGCGCGCTCTGGCCACCCCGTTCGAGCTGCCCGGCTATAGCCACAGCGGCAGCGCCAGCATCGGTGTCGCACTGTTCTCGCAACCGCACGACAAGCCCGAGGAACTGCTCAAGCACGCCGACCTGGCCATGTATGAAGCCAAGGCCGCCGGGCGCAATACCCTGTGTTTCTTCGACCCGCGCATGCAGCAGGCACTGGCCGCCCGCGCCACCCTGGAGCACGAGCTGCGCCGCGCTCTTAGCGAGGCTCAGCTGCTTCTACACTACCAGCCGCAGGTGGATGAACGGGGTGAGCTGCTCGGCGCCGAGGCGCTGGTGCGCTGGCAACACCCGCAGCGCGGTCTGGTACCGCCCGGCGATTTCATCCCGCTGGCGGAAAGTACCGGGCTGATCCTGCCCATGGGTCGCTGGATCCTGCACACGGCCTGCCAGCAACTCGCTTCATGGGCCAATGACCCGCAGCGCGCCGAGCTGACCGTGGCGATCAACGTCAGCGCCCGCCAATTCCATCATCCGGACTTCGTCACCGACGTGCTCAGCGCGCTGCAGAAGACCGGAGCCAACCCGCACAAGCTGGAGCTGGAGCTGACCGAGAGCCAGCTGGTGCAGGACATCGAAGCGCTGATCAACAAGATGGGCCAGCTCAGAGCACGCGGCGTACGCTTCTCGCTGGACGACTTCGGCACCGGCTACTCATCGCTCAGCTACCTGAAACGCCTGCCACTCGACCAGTTGAAGATCGATCGCAGCTTCGTTCGCGACCTGCTCGACAATGCCAGCGATACCGCCATCGTGCGGACCATTCTCGCTCTGGGGCAGGCGCTGGAGTTGCGCGTCATTGCCGAAGGCGTAGAGAGCCAGGCACAGCGCGATGCCTTACTACGCCTGGGCTGTCGCCATTTCCAGGGCTACCTGTATGGCGTCCCGCAGCCGGCCGAACAGATCGGCGTCTACGGTCGAGCCACCCTCGACCTGCAGCAGGGCTCCGCCTGAAGGCTCAGGCGCGCACCGGCTCACGCAACGCCAGGCTGTCCACCAGACCGGCGGCGATGGCCATACCCACCAGCTCGGCCAGCGTCTCGGCCTGCATGCGCTTCATCACCCGTGAGCGATAGAGGTCGACGGTTTTCACGCTGATATCCAGCTGCTCGGCGACTTCACGGTTGGTGTAGCCGCGCACCAGTGGCAACAGCACGTCACGCTCACGTGGGGTGAGTTGATCGAGCCGTGCCTGGACTTCGGCCAGACGCGGATCGCGCCTGATTACAGGCTTACGGCGCTCCAGCGCCTGCTGCACGCTGTCGAGCAGCAGTTGCTCGTTGTAGGGCTTCTCGATGAAATCCACCGCGCCGGCCTTGAACGCGCGCACGACGATGGGCACGTCGGCGTGACCGCTGACGAAGATGATCGGCAGGTCGATACCCCGTGCGCGCATCTCCTCCTGCACATTGAGCCCGCCCATGCCCGGCATACGCACATCGAGCAGCACGCAGGCATTGGCCAGCGCATCGCAGGCCTCGAGAAAGGCGCGACCGCTGGTGAACGGCACGCCCTTTAGGCCTACCGACTCCAGCAGCCAGAGGGTCGAATCGAGCATGCCCTGGTCGTCATCGACCACGTAAACCAGTTGTTGCATCCCTGTGCTGCTCCTCTTGTTGTTATCGGTGACTTGGCCGCTCGTAGGGCGGACTCAGGAGCGCCAGCGAACAGTCCGCCGATTCGCGTCGCGCCACGAGTCCTGATCGCCGGCAAGCCGGCTCCTACAGATCAACCTAATCCTCTCTGCCCAACGGCAAACGACACTCCAGGCACAACCCGCCGCCCTCGGCCGGCAATGCGTCCAGCGACCCACCAAAACCTTCGACGATGCTGCGGCTCATGGACAGGCCAAGTCCCAGGCCGTCCGATTTGCTGGTGTAGAACGGCGTGAACAGCTTGCCCATTTGCTCGTCGCTGACACCCGGCCCCTGATCGATCACCCGGATCATCAGGCTGCCTTCGCGCTCCTGCGCTTGCAGACGAATCTGCGATGCGCTGCCCGGATGCTGATCGCGGTTGGCCTCGATGGCGTTGCGCAACAAGTTCAGCAGCACCTGTTCGAGCAGTACGCGGTCGGCGAATACCAGCGGCAGATTGTCCGGCAAGGCGTCGCTGACCGCCACCTGCGCCGCGCCCGCCTCCCAGTTGCACAGACGCACGGCCTCGCGCGCCACCTCGGCCAGATTGAGCGCCTGCATGCGCCGCTGGCCCTTGCGCAGGAAGGCGCGCAGGCGCTTGATCACTGCCGAGGCGTGGTTGGCATGTTCAGTGATGCGCGCCAGGCCCTGGGCCACCTTGTCGACAGCGGCAGGATCGCCGCCGACGCCCTGCAGGTAGCGCTGGCTGGCGCTGGCGTAGTTGACCACCGCCGCCAGCGGCTGGTTGATCTCGTGGGCGATGCCCGAGGCCAGCTCGCCCAGAGTGATCAGCCGCGTGGTGTGCGCCAGCTCGTCTTCCAGACGGCGCTTGTTGTCCTCGGCCTGGATGCGCGCGGTAATGTCGCGCGACACGCTGACCACCTCCACCACCGCACCGGTGTAGGTTTCGCGAATGGCGCGGCTGGCGGTCTCGAACCACAGGTAATGGCCGTCGCGATGACGAATGCGATAGCTCATGGTGTGGTAGCCATCCTGCTCCAGCGCCTCGCGCGCCTGCTTGGCCTGCTGCAACTGGTCCTGCGGATGCAGCAGGCCGTCGACCGCCAAGCCGCGCAGTTCTTCCGGCCAATAGCCTAGCAACGTCCAGCTTGCAGGCGTGGCGTCGAGGAACACGCCGTCCGGGGTGTGGCGGGAGATCAGGTCGGTGGTGTTCTCGGTGATCAGCCGGTACAGCCGCCGTGCCCGCGCCGCTTCGCGCTGCTCGCAAATCTCCTGGGTCGCTTCGCGGCAGCGCGCCAACACCCGCTGCTCTGCCACATCAGGAATGAAGCTCCAGATCAGGATGCGCTCGCCGTCCTGTGCCTCCACCGCTTCGATGGCGCGCGACTGCTGCAAGCAGGCGCGCACCAGCGGCAGATGATTGACCGGCAGCAGTTCACCGACCTGGGCCAGCGGGCGCTCGCCGAGCAGTTCTTGCAAAGCCTGGTTGAACTCCAGCGGCCGTGCACGCGCATCGAGCAGCAACGCCGGCTGCGGATCGGCCGATAGCAACGGCGCACTTCGACTCATACCACCAGCCAAACCGACCAGTTGCGCCAGCAACTCGCGTAGCCAGGGCAACCACTCCAGGCCGGCATCTTCGTCCACCTGCAGCAACAACAGACCGGCACCGCCCTCCTCCAGACTCAGCGCCAGCGCCTGCCCGTGATGAATCGCAGCGCGGCGCAGTCGCCCGGCCAACCAGCAGGGCAGTTGACGCACTGCTTCCAGGCTAAGGCAGGGCTGCGTCGTCAGCGCCTCGAACAGGGCCTGATCGCTGGCGGCCAGCGGATCGCCCTGGCCCGGCGGCAGGCGCGGGCCACCGTCGTCCTGGGCATAGGTGCGGCTGGCCGGCTGCCAGGTCAAGTACCAGGCCTGCCGTACCTGTGGGCAGCCAAGCACGGCGCGGCGCAGGGCCGCCGCCCGCTCGTTGAGTGACGGCGCTTCGCGCTGGATACGCAGCCAGGCCTGCAGCGGCACGGCCGCCTGATCGCTTGAAAGACTCATATAGTAATTATTCTATAAAACCTTGGTACAACTTCCATAAAAAACAGAAACAACCTATAAATTAACGCCAGCAAGCTTCGGTAATGCCTGCATCATTACCGGAATAACCAGAGCTAACAATCAGCCAAAGGTGTATCCGCCATGTCGATCTACGAGCAGGGCCTCGGCCGCGCCGCCGTCAATCACGTCGCCCTCAGCCCCCTGAGCTTCATCGAACGTACCGCGGCGGTATACCCGCACTATCCGGCGGTGGTGCATGGCTCGATTCGCCGCAACTGGGCCGAAACCTACGCGCGTTGCCGACGCCTGGCCTCGGCGCTGGCCGGCCGTGGCATCGGCCAGGGCGACACGGTAGCGGTGATGCTGCCGAACATCCCGGCCATGCTCGAAGCGCATTTCGGCGTGCCGATGATCGGCGCGGTGCTCAACACCCTAAACGTGCGCCTGGATGCCGAGGCCATCTCCTTCATGCTGCAGCATGGCGAGGCCAAGGTGGTGATCGCCGACCGCGAGTTCCATGACGTGATCCACGCCGCCATCGGCATGCTCGACCACCCGCCGCTGGTGATCGATGTCGACGACCCTGAGTACGGCGAAGGCCAGGCAGTCAGCGATCTGGACTACGAGGCCTTCCTCGCCGAGGGCGATCCGGAATTCGCCTGGCAGTGGCCGACGGACGAGTGGCAGGCCATCAGCCTCAACTACACCTCCGGCACCACCGGCAACCCCAAGGGCGTGGTCTACCACCACCGCGGCGCCTTCCTCAACGCCATGGGCAACCAGATGACCTGGGCCATGGGCAACCACCCGGTCTACCTGTGGACCCTGCCGATGTTCCACTGCAACGGCTGGTGCTATCCCTGGACGGTCACCGCCCTGGCTGGCGTACACGTGTTCCTGCGCCGCGTCGACCCGGCGAAGATCCTCACCCTGATCCGCGACGAGCAGGTCACCCACCTGTGCGGTGCACCTATCGTGCTCAACGCCTTGGTGAACATGCCGGCCGAGGCCAAGGCGGCCATCGATCACCCGGTCAAGGCCATGGTCGCCGGCGCCGCGCCGCCGGCCAAGGTGATCGGCGCAGTGGAGGAAATGGGCATCCATGTCACCCATGTGTACGGCCTTACCGAGGTCTACGGCCCGGTGACGCTGTGCGCCTGGCACGCGGAATGGGACGAACTGCCGCTGGAGGAGCGCGCCACCATCAAGGCGCGCCAGGGCGTGCGCTACCCGACCCTGGAAGGGGTGATGGTCGCCGACCCGAAGACCCTCGAGCCGGTACCGCGTGACGGCCAGACCATCGGCGAGATCTTCATGCGCGGCAACACCGTGATGAAGGGCTACCTGAAGAACCCCAGCGCCACCGCCGAGGCCTTCGAGGGCGGCTGGTTCCACACCGGCGACCTAGGCGTTTGCCACGCCGACGGCTACGTGGAAATCCGCGACCGGCTCAAGGACATCATCATCTCCGGCGGCGAGAACATCTCCACCATCGAGGTCGAAGGTGTGCTCTATCGCCACCCGGCGGTGCTGGAGGCGGCCGTGGTCGCCCGCCCGGACGAGAAATGGGGCGAGACGCCCTGCGCCTTCATCACTCTCAAGACCGGCCAGCAGGCCAGCGACGCCGAGATCATGGCCTTCTGCCGCGAGCACCTGGCCGGCTTCAAGGTGCCCAAGACAGTGGTCTTCGCCCAGTTGCCCAAGACCAGCACCGGCAAGATCCAGAAGTTCGTCCTGCGCGATATGGCCAAGGTCCTCTGATCACGTAGCCCGGATGCAATCCGGGGACAGCGATTCGGAATCCCCGGATTGCATCCGGGCTACGGCAAGACCGCACCGTTTGCACAACAACAAGAACCGGCCCAGGCGGCCGACGGAGAACCCTCATGCAAATCTTCAAGCGCCGTGACGGCGACGAACAACCGTACTGGCCCCTCGGCCCGTTCAAGCTGCGCCTGCCCTTCGTGCATTACCGCTGGGAAACCGCGGAGATGCTGCAGGCACTGATCATGTTCGTGGTCAGCCTGGCGATGATCCCGCTGCTGGAGAAATACCTCGGCCTGCCCTACGACGTGGCCCTGGCCTACGTGGTGGTGTGCGGCATCGGCTTCATGCTGCCGGCGCTGCTCGGCGTGCCGCTGGTGCCCGGCTGGATCACTCCCGGCATTCCGGTGGTGCTGCTGTTTCTCGGCGACTTCGAACCCGGCCCGCAGGCGATCCAGGCGCTGTTCGCCCTGCAGTTTCTGGTGTTCGTGATCTTCCTCGGCGTCACCCGCCTGGGCAGCGCCCTGGTGCGGCTGATCCCCAACTCGATGAAGGGCGGCATCATCATCGGCGCCGGCATCGCCGCGCTGATGGGCGAGATCAGCGCCGGCGGCCGCCTGGCCAACACGCCGATCTCCCTGGTTCTCGGCAGCCTGATCTGCCTGTACCTGATGTTCTCGGTGTCGTTCAAGGGCCTGACCGAGCGCGTGCCGCTGGCGCGCAAGATCGTCAACTACGGCATGGTGCCGGGCATGCTGATCGCCATCTTCATCGGCATCGCCGTGGGCGAGTACAAGATGCCGGACGTGAAGTGGGGCATCACCGCGCCGGCCTTCGGCGAAATGTGGAACTACCTGCCGTTCAACGTTGGTTTCCCCAGCCTGGACGTGTTCATGCTGGCCGTACCCACCGCGGTGATCGCCTACGTGATCGCCTTCGGCGACATCATCGTCGGCCAGTCGCTGATGCAGCGCGCCGATGAACTGCGCACCGACGAGGTGATCGAAAACAACGTCGACCGCATTCACCTGGTGACCGCTATCCGCAACGCCCTGCACGCCTTCTTCGCGCCCTACCCGGGCCTGGCCGGCCCGTTGTGGACGGCCGTGGCGGCGACCATGGCCGAGCGCTACAAGTACGGGCGCAAGGCGATGGACTCGATCTACAGCGGCGCCGGCACCTTCTGGATCACCGGCTTCGCCGCGCTGTTCATGCTGCCGCTGGTCAGTTTCTTCCAGCCGGTGCTGCCGATCGCCCTGTCGCTGACGCTGATCCTCACCGGCTATATCTGCCTGATGGTCGGCTTCGAGCAACTGAACAACAATACCGAGCGCGGCATCGCCGGCACCATGGGTGTGGTGCTCGCTGTCTACGGCGCGGGCTGGGGCCTGGCCGCGGGCGCGGCGCTGTACATTCTGGTCGAACGCACCCATCTGCTTAAATTCACCAGCATCAAGGATAAGCCGCAAAGTCCGGCGGAAGCCGACTGACGGATTTCGTTCCACACGCGCCGCGCTCGTCGCGGCGCCACTGCTGTCGAGGTTGCACCATGCCCGAATTCAACGCCCCGCTACGCGATATGCGCTTCGTGCTTCATGAGGTCTTCGCCGCCCCGCAACTGTGGGCACGCCTGCCTGCCCTGGCCCAAACCGTCGATGCCGACACCGCCGACGCCATCCTCGAAGAAGCCGCCAAAGTCACCGGCGGCCTGATCGCCCCGCTCAACCGCAGCGGCGACGAGGAAGGCGCGCAGTGGGTCGACGGTGACGTACGCACCCCGGCAGGCTTTCGCGAGGCCTATGCCACCTACACCGAAGGCGGCTGGGTGGGCCTGTCCGGTAACCCGCAGTACGGCGGCATGGGCATGCCCAAGATGCTCGCCGTGGCCTTCGAAGAAATGCTCTACGCCGCCGGCTCCAGCTTCGCGCTGTATTCGGCGCTGAGCTCCGGCGCCTGCCTGGCCATCGACGCCCACGCCAGCGAAGAGTTGAAAACCACCTATCTGCCGCCGATGTACGAAGGCCGCTGGGCCGGCTCCATGTGCCTGACCGAGGCGCATGCCGGCACCGATCTGGGCATCATCAGAACCCGCGCCGAGCCGCATGCCGACGGCAGCTACACGATCACCGGCAGCAAGATCTTCATTACCGGTGGAGAACAGGACCTGACCGAGAACATCATCCATCTGGTGCTGGCCAAGCTGCCGGACGCACCGGCCGGGCCGAAGGGCATCTCGCTGTTTCTGGTGCCCAAGGTGATGGTCAACGCCGATGGCAGCCTCGGTGCACGCAACGCCGTGAGTTGCGGCTCCATCGAGCACAAGATGGGTATCAAGGCATCAAGCACCTGCGTGATGAACTTCGACGGCGCCACCGGCTACCTGATCGGCGAGGTCAACAAAGGCCTGGCGGCTATGTTCACCATGATGAACTACGAGCGTCTGTCCATCGGCATCCAGGGCATTGGCTGCGCCGAGGCGTCCTACCAGTCGGCCGTCAGCTACGCCCGCGAGCGTATCCAGAGTCGTGCCGCCACTGGCCCGGTGAACCACGACAAGATCGCCGACCCGATCATCGTGCATGCCGACGTGCGCCGCATGCTGCTGACCATGAAGGCGCTGAACGAAGGTGGTCGTGCTTTCGCCTGCTACGTCGGCCAGCAGTTGGACCTGGCCAAGTACGCCGACGACACCAACGAGCGGCAGAACGCCGAGGCCCTGGTCGCCCTGCTGACACCGGTGGCCAAGGCCTTTTTCACCGACACCGGACTGGAAAGCTGCGTGCACGGCCAGCAGGTGTTCGGCGGCCACGGCTATATCCGTGAATGGGGTCAGGAGCAACTGGTGCGTGACGTACGCATCGCACAGATCTACGAAGGCACTAACGGCATCCAGGCGCTCGATCTGCTCGGGCGCAAGGTGGTGGCCAACGGCGGCGCCGCGCTGCGCCTGTTCGCCGCCGAGGTGCGCGACTTCGCCCATGCCCATGAATCGCCCTTCGGTGATCGCCTGGTGGAAGCGCTGGAACGCCTGGAAGCGGTTAGCGGCTGGCTGCTGGAGCAGGCCAAGGCCGACCCCAACTCGGTGGGTGCCGCCTCGGTGGAGTACCTGCACCTGTTCGGCTACGTCGCCTACGCCTACATGTGGGCACGCATGGCCGCCGTGGCGCAGGGCAAGCAGGACGAAGACGAAGCCTTCTACGGCGGCAAGCTGGCCACCGCCGAGTTCTTCTTCGCCCGCCTGCTGCCGCGCACACTGAGCCTGGAGGCAAGCATTCGTGCCGGTAGCCAGCCGCTCTATGGCCTGGCTGCAGAGCAGTTCTAAACGTAGGGCGGGTGCAACCCGCCACCGTCGAGCCGGCGGGTTTCACCCGCCCTACAGGTTTGAGCGTGTTGCGCGGCCGCTTCGGCGCCGCGCTTTTTTATTCGCCGGCGCCGGCGCTTTTCCCACCGGCAAGGCTCGGCGACAATGCAAGACCGAGCACAGCCGCCTTCAAGAACAAGAGATACCGTCATGCGAACCCTGACCACCCTGACCGGCAACAGCCAGAAACTCGATGGCGGCGCCATGTTCGGCAACGCGCCCAAGGCCCTCTGGCAGCGCTGGATGCCGGCCGACGACCTCAATCGCATCGACCTCGGCTGCCGCGCCCTGCTGGTGCAGGAAGACGAGCGCAACATTCTTGTCGAGACCGGCATCGGCGCCTTCTTCAGCCCCGAGCTGAAACAGCGCTTTGGCGTACAGGAAAAACACCACGTGCTGCTCGACGAACTGGCGAAAGTCGGCCTGAGCGATGTCGACATCGATATCGTCGTGCTCACCCACCTGCACTTCGACCATGCCGGTGGCCTGCTCGCCGCCTGGCAGGACGGTCAGCCGGCGCGCCTGCTATTTCCCAACGCACGCTTCGTCACCGGCCGCCGCCAATGGCAGCGCGCCTGCAAGCCACACGCCCGCGACAAAGCCTCCTATATTCTGGAACTGCTGGATCTGCTGGAGAACAGCGGTCGCCTGCATTTGATCGAAGAAACCGAAAGCTGTGCGCTGCTCGGCCCCGACTGGCGCCTGCACTGGAGCGACGGCCACACGCCGGGCCAACTACTGCCGGAAGTGGTCATGCCGGGCGGGCCGGTGGTATTTCCCGGCGACCTGATCCCTGGCGCGCCCTGGGTGCACCTGCCGATCACCATGGGCTACGACCGCTTCCCCGAAGGCCTGATCGAGGAAAAAGAGGCGCTGCTGGCCGACCTGGTCGCCCGCGGCGGCCGCCTGGTATTCACCCACGACCCCGACGTGGCCATGGGACGGGTGACGCGAGACGAAAAAGGTCGCTACGGGCTCGTTGAGGCGGTAAAAACAGCACATCTGCTGGCAAACTGACGCCATCAGGCCTTGACGTGCCGGTCATGCAGCGCGAGCATGGCCGCTTGTTTTTTCGCCGTGGTCACGACCACACCAGCACCCCAGGAAGGGGGCTGCGCTTGGCCAGCGAGAGACTGGCCGTCGTGCCGTGCCCACCTCGACAGCCCTGGGGGACCGTTTCATGAGCCTGGCCTCTGTACGCGCCTTCTTCGCAGCCAAGGCGCCCGATATCGCGATCATCGAACTGCAGTCCAGCACCGCCACCGTGGCGCTGGCTGCCGAAGCGCATGGTGTATCGCCGGGCCAGATCGCCAAGACCTTGGCCTTTCGCATCGCCGAACGCGACGTGCTGATCGTCGCCCGCGGCGACGCGCGTATCGACAACCGCAAGATGAAGGAATGCTTCGGTGCCAAATCGCGCATGCTCGATGCCCAGACCGTGGTCGAACTGACCAGCCACCCGGTGGGCGGCGTCTGCCCATTCGGCCTGGCCACACCGCTCAGCGTCTATTGCGACCGCTCGCTGCTGGCCTTCGATGAAGTGCTGCCGGCCGCCGGCGCCACCCACAGCGCGGTGCGCATCGCCCCGCAGCGCATGGCCGAACTGGTCGATGCCGAGTGGATCGACGTGTGCCAGGAAGTGGAAACGGAAACCTGCTGAACGACGCTGCCAACGCCAATCCCGCAGGGCGCACCGCACGCACCAGCGCCTTTCCCGGATTGCATCCGGGCTACAACCCGCCGCTGACACCGAGGCTGACACCCAGCGCCGTGGCCAGCGAAAACGGCAACAGCAGGGTATCGAGCAACGCACTGGCCGGCAGATCCAATCCAGGATAACGCGGCGCCTCGGCGCCGAAACGATCCAGCGGGCAACAGCCGCCATTGATCGTGTACCAATCCAGCCGCGTCCCGGCGTAAACCACTGGGGCATTGGGCTTGGCCGCGTCCAGAGTACGCACGGTGGCGCAGCCAGTCAGGCTCAGCGCCAGCAGCAGAGTGAGTACCAAAGTCCGTCTCATCCGCGCTCGACCCTGATTTCCACCAGCTTGCCATCGAGAAAACGCAGGTAGCGATAGACGCCATTGCGAGGCCCATACACCCATTGCTCCACTGTCACGCCGCCACCCAGTGGACTGCTGGGTGGCGTCACCTCACGCTGATCGGGTTCACCGCATTTGCGCAGCACCTCGACGCTACGCTCGCCCTCGTAAACCAGAGCGGTACCGCAGCGCATGGAGGCCTCGGCCACCGGCAGCAACGACAACGTGAGGACGCTTCCCAGCACACAGCGACTCACAATGGACATCAGCACTCTCCTTAGTCATCTGATACCAAATGATGCTCGCCCCAGCGCGGCAACATGTCCTGGGGGATATTCAGGCAATTGAGGATGCGCGCGACCACGAAGTCCACCAGATCATCCAGCGTCTGTGGCTGATGATAGAAGCCGGGCGATGCCGGCAGGATGGTCACACCCAGATTCGACAGCTTGAGCATGTTTTCCAGATGGATGCTCGAATACGGTGCCTCGCGCGGCACCAGAATCAGCTGGCGGCGCTCCTTCAATGCCACATCGGCCGCGCGTTCGATCAGGTTGTTGCAGGCGCCGCTGGCGATGGCCGACAGGGTGCCAGTGCTGCATGGCACCACCACCATGGCAGTCGGCGCGCCGGAGCCGGAAGCGGCCGGGGCCATCCAGTCTTCCTTGCCGTAGACGCGAATCTGCCCCGGCGCCGCGCCGGTGTACTCGGTCAGGAACTGGGCCATGGACTGCGGTTTGGCCGGTAGCGCCACGTCGGTTTCGGTGGCCATGACCAGTTGCGCGGCCTTGGAGATCAGGAAGTGCACCTCGCGATCTTCCTGCACCAGGCAGTCGAGCAGGCGCAGGCCGTATTGCGCGCCGGAGGCGCCGGTCATCGCCAGAGTAATGCGTTCAGGGCCGCTCATGAGTGCTCCGTAGGGCGGGTGCAACCCGCCGGTTTTCCATACATGGCGGGTTTCACCCGCCCTACCGCCAGCCAAGCTTTCAGAGCAAGGCCTTGGCCAGCTTGCCGTGCAAACCGCCGAAGCCGCCGTTGCTCATGATCACCACCTGGGTGCCGGGCCGCACCAGCGCCTTCACGCCGTCGATGATCGACTCCAGCGAGTCGCACACGCGCGTCGGGTTGCGCGCCTGCGCCACGGTGGCGGCCAGGTCCCAACCGAGATTGGGCGGCGCGTACCAGAACACCGCATCGGCCTGCTCGGCGGACTCGGCCAGGCCATCGCGATGGGCGCCGAGCTTCATCGAGTTGGAGCGCGGCTCGATCACCGCGATCACCTGGGTGTCGTCGCCGACACGCTTACGCAAGCCATCCAGGGTGGTGGCGATGGCCGTGGGGTGGTGGGCGAAGTCGTCAAAGACGGTCACGCCCGCCACCTCGGCGACCTTCTCCATGCGCCGCTTGGCGTTGATGAACTGGCCCAGCGCCTCGATGCCCAGCGCTGGCACCACGCCGACATGGCGCGCCGCCGCGAGCACGGCCAGGGCGTTGGCGACGTTATGCTGACCGGTCAGGTTCCATTGCACGGTGCCCTCGACCTTGCCGTCGAAACTCACCTCGAAGCGCGAGCCATCGGCGCTGAGCAGACGCGCCTGCCACTGGCCACCTTCACCGGTCGTCTGCACCGGCGTCCAGCAACCCATCTCGATCACTCGCGCCAGCGCGGTTTCGCTGGCCGGATGGATGACCAGACCTTCGCTGGGGATGATTCGTACCAGGTGATGAAACTGCCGCTCGATGGCCGCAAGATCCGGGAATATGTCCGCGTGATCGAACTCCAGGTTATTCAGAATCGCTGTACGCGGGCGGTAGTGGATGAACTTGCTGCGTTTGTCGAAGAAGGCGCTGTCGTACTCGTCGGCCTCGACCACGAAGAACGGCGTGCCGCCCAGGCGCGCGGAAATACCGAAATTCTGCGGCACGCCGCCGATCAGAAAGCCCGGGCTCATACCGGCATGTTCCAGCACCCAGGCCAGCATGCTGGAACTGCTGGTCTTGCCGTGGGTACCGGCCACCGCCAACACCCAACGCCCCTGCAGCACGTGATCGGCCAGCCACTGCGGGCCGGAAACGTAGGGCAACCCCTTGTTCAGCACGTATTCCACCGCCGGGTTGCCACGGCTCATGGCATTGCCCACCACCACCAGATCCGGCGCCGGCTGCAGGTGCGCCGGGTCAAAACCCTGCATTAGCTCGATGCCCTGGGCTTCCAACTGAGTGCTCATGGGCGGGTAAACGTTGGCATCGGAGCCGGTGACGCGATGGCCGAGCTCTTTGGCCAGAACAGCCAGCGACCCCATGAAAGTGCCGCAGATGCCGAGAATATGGATGTGCATTGATGACCTCTGAACGCGCCCTGTTCATAGGGCTTAAAGCGATGGCGGCAGGTTAGCACAGCACCCGCCAGGCGACTGCTGCGCCCAGTTCAGACAGATGCACCAATACCAAGTTGCTCCGCAGCCAGAAAATCAAACGCTTGCTTTGATTGCGCTTTCAACTGGCTTTGAGGCAGCATCGACTGACCCGCTGGCACAACAGCTGCATCGCCACTCCTGCCCCATTACAGAGAGAAGCCGAGGCCCACCATGCGCATCGTCCAAGCCACCCTGGAGCACCTGGACCTGTTGACCCCGCTGTTCGTCAAATACCGTGAGTTCTATAACGAGCTGCCCTACCCAGAGTCGTCACGCAAGTTCCTCGAGAAGCGCCTGCGCCGCAAGGAGTCGGTGATCTACCTGGCCCTGGCCGACGATGAAGACAAGCTGCTCGGCTTCTGCCAGCTTTACCCCAGCTATTCCTCGCTTTCGCTCAAGCGTGTGTGGATTCTCAACGACATCTACGTCGCCGAGGATGCTCGCCGCCAACTGGTTGCCGACCGCCTGCTGCACACCGCCAAGCAGATGGCCAAGGAAACCCACGCCGTGCGCATGCGCGTGGCCACCAGCCGCGACAACGAGGTGGCGCAGAAGGTCTACGAGTCCATCGGCTTCGTCGAGGACGAGCAGTTCAAGAACTACGTGCTGCCGATCAATTCCGATTGATCGACTCGCAGGCGCAGCGGCTGCCCGTCAGCCACCAAGACTGAGCAGCAGCCCCAGCAGCAATGGCAACGTGACCAGGCCCAGCGCAGCCAGGCGTGCCGGCTGCATTGGCACACGCCGCAGCGCCTGACTGCGACGCGCCTGCAAGGGCTGCTGCAATGCCAGCTGAAACTCCGACAGCGCCTCGAAACGTGCATGTGGCTGTGGCGCCAGGGCCCGGGCGAGCACGCCGTCCCAGCCTTGTGGCACATGCCCGGTAAAGGTCGCCAGCGGCACATAGCAGTGTCCGGGCCTGACGTCGCTGCGCGCCGCCTCCGGCCATTGCCCACTCATAAGCCAATAGACCAGCGCCGCCAGGGCGAACTGATCGGCACGACCATCCAGCGCACGGCCGCTGCGCAGTTCCGGCGCCAGCGGTACAGCCTGTTCAGGTACTGGTTGACGTGCAACACCGGGCAGGATCGCAGCTGCGCCAGGCAGAAACAGCACCCTCCCGTCATCACCGAGCAGAATCTGCCTGGGGTTCAGCCACAGCCCCTGCATGCCACGGCGCTGCAACGAACGCACGGCGGCTATCAGTTGCGTCACCACCCCCATCAGCGTCTGTGTATCCGGTGCACCATGGGCGGCCACCCAATCGAACAGATTGCGCATGCCGCGGGGCGGCTTGGCCAGGACCAGATACGCGTGACTACGCGTCTGATACGGCGACAACACCTGCGGCAACGCCTGCTGCGGACTGCGCCGCAACGCCCACTCGCGCTGCCAGAAGGCTTCCCCTGCGTCTTCCTCGGCGAACCAGAGCACGGCTTCCCGCCCGGACTCATCACGCCCGACATACAGCCGCCCGGGCGGTCCATAAGGACATTGACGCAACAGCGTCCAACCATCGAGCTGCTGGCCGCAGGCGATCTGCGCCAGCGCCGGGCGCGGCGCAGAGGACGGCGCCGGCGTCAGGCACTGGGTTTCCCCCACGCCGAGCAGCACTGCAGCGCCGGGGGCCTGCAACAGCGGCTGCAACCGCTCGCCCAAGGCCCCCTCTGCCTGGGTACATAGCCCGTGCAGATCACTCACATCGAGCAGCGGTTGCGGCGCCAGCAGCAGATGCTCGCCACGGCTGGGCAGCAGGCTGTGCTGAACCAGCGCCAGCTCGGCCTGGGCGCCGAGAGCCTGCCCCTCACGACCTGCCAGGATCTGCAAGGCACCTGTGTGCGCACGCGCCAGACCGACACTGCCCGCCTGCAGAAACTGCAACTCATCGCCCTGCATCAACAGCATACCGGCATGCAAGTCGGTGACGCCCTGCCCGACCTGCTGCCGGCGAAACAGCTGGAGATTCAATGCGGCCAGCACCTGGCGCGCCGCCTGGGTTTCACTCCAGCCCTCAGGCGTACAACGAAAATCGGCGAACAGGGCGTCCAGATGACGCTCCAGGCTTTGCACCACATCGGGGCAGTGGCGCGCCCAAAGTAACACGACCAGCAGCAACGGCGGACGCTGCTGGCGACCGGCCAGCCACATTGCCCGAGCCCGCGCGGCCTGGTGCGGCAAGTCCAGTCCGGTGCCGGACGCCAGCGTGATTCCAGGGTGCTCCAGCAGTTGCAACGCCATGCTCAGCCCTCCTGCTGCAGCGAAGCTGCAAGAGGCTTTGCAGCCTTTATGCCGACTTGTGGCGAGCGCCTGGCGCCCTTATGGTGGCCGGGTCTTCTCAACGAGCCCGCATGCATGTGGTCCTTCAAGGCCTGGCGCCGTCGTCGCACCCTCGAAAACAACCCTGTCGATCCCGCCCACTGGGCCGAAGTACGCAGACGCCTGCCGATTCTCGATGGCCTCGACGAGCGCGAAGAGCAGCAGTTGCGCGAGCGCGCCGTGCTGTTTCTGCATGACAAGCACCTGACCGCCCTACCAGGGCTGGCGCTCGGCCCGGTCGAGCACCTGCTGCTGGCCGCCCAGGCGCAGTTGCCACTGCTGCAACTGGGCGATCTGGACTGGTACAGGGGTTTTCACGAAATCGTCCTCTACCCGGATGACTTCGTGAGCCCACAGCGCCACCGCGACGCCAGCGGTATCGAACACGAATGGGACGACGCGCGCAGCGGCGAGGCCTGGCAGCAAGGCCCGGTGATCCTCGCCTGGCCGGGCGTCGAAACCAGCGGAGGCTGGGAAGGCTACAACCTGGTGATCCACGAACTGGCGCACAAGCTGGACATGCTCGAAGGCGGCGCCAATGGCCTGCCGCCGCTGCACCGCGACATGCGTGTGCAGGACTGGGCCAAGGCCATGCAGAGCGCCTATGACGCACTGAACGCCGAGCTGGACGCCAATCCCGAGGCGGAAACCGCCATCGACCCTCATGCCGCCGAAGACCCGGCGGAATTCTTCGCGGTGACCAGCGAATACTTCTTCACTGCACCGGATCTGCTGGCGGACGCCTTCCCGGACGTCTACCAGCAACTGGCCCTGTTCTACCGCCAGGACAGCCTGGCGCGATTGCGACGTTTGCAGGCGGAACACCCCGACTACAAGGCGGTCGAAAACGCGACCAATGGCTGAGTAGGCTGCCGTAGTAACGTATTGCGAATACGCCTATAATGCGCCCCACTTTTTTGGCCCTCCCTGGGAGTTTCCCCCATGAGCTACAGCAAGATCCCGGCTGGTAAAGACCTGCCGAACGACATCTACGTTGCCATCGAAATCCCGGCCAACCACGCGCCGATCAAATACGAAATCGACCACGACACCGATTGCCTGATGGTCGATCGTTTCATGGCCACCCCGATGTTCTATCCGGCCAACTACGGCTTCATCCCGCACACCCTGGCTGACGACGGCGACCCCCTCGACGTGCTGGTCGTGACCCCTTATCCGGTCGCGCCGGGTTCGGTGATCCGCGCCCGTCCGGTCGGCGTACTGCACATGAGCGACGAAGCGGGCGGCGACGCCAAGCTGGTTGCCGTCCCGCACGACAAACTGACCGTTCTGTACAAGGACGTTCAGGAATACACCGACCTGCCCGCGCTGTTGATCGAGCAGATCAAGCACTTCTTCGAGAACTACAAGGATCTGGAGAAGGGCAAGTGGGTCAAGGTAGAAGGCTGGGGCGGCGCTGAAGAAGCCCGCGGCCTGATCAACAAGGCAGTCGCGGCTTACCAAAAATAAGTCCTGACCACCTCCGAAAAGCCGGCCACAAGCCGGCTTTTTTATTGCCCGAAGAAATCCAGCAAGATCTCACACGCTAGAATTCACAAGGCCTGCAGCGTACCATCCCTCCCATAACGTCCGATGAGAATCCACTG
>Ga0075034_1000567_pt1 | contig 21161 bp, 11 predicted proteins | sample SynthPrep_16_END_FD_71519 | JGI IMG/M metagenome (GOLD analysis project Ga0075034, IMG submission 71519) | Synthetic microbial communities from Ohio, USA - SynthPrep_16_END_DS12_MetaG | ecosystem: Engineered > Bioreactor > Aerobic > Activated sludge | place: USA: Ohio, Columbus | collected...
GGCCGACGTCGGCCACGGTGGGGAAGATCACCGCATCAAGGCCGAGCCGATCCATCCAGTCTTCAAGGTCGATCCGACGCGTCTGCTCAAGCCCCCGGAGTCCGCCAGCAAGAGTGGCGATCTGGTCCCAAGGGGTAATGCCTCGCTCGGCTATCTGCACGTACTCGCTCATGTCAATGGCAAAGGCACCCTGTTGACAGGGCAGAGTGCCTGGATCGTGTGGAAAAATCTGCGGCCCGTCGACGTCGACCAGACGGTGCAATTTCGGATCGTTGTTGGCCCGCAGAAAGTCATCGAAGGCCCAGGCCGAAAGCTCCCACAATTCATGGTGTTGGAACTCTTCAGGTACTAGTGCGCGATGGAACACCTTTGACGCGCCAGGGCGATCACCCTCGTAGTTGGAGACCAGAGGAAAGTCGACATCAAGTACTTCTGCACCCGCGGCTTCGAGTGCCTGGCGAGCTTGTTCCCAAAGGCCGATCACCGAAGGGCGGGTGTCGATGCGCTGACCGGTCGGGCCTCCGATCCCCGGCGCCTCGCTGGTGCCCGCGTCAGGGTCGGCGTTGATGTACATGCGAGGTACGCCGAAGCGCTTTCCAGCGAGTGCTCCACTGTTTGCCGCCAGTGACACATAGGAGGCTGGACGCACCGAAGCCACGCTCGGGATCGGCACCCAGGGCTGCATCCGCCACAGATCGCCACGGGTGTCGGGGTCTTCGGCCACCACCACGTCGAGCACCTCAAGGAGGTCCCCCATGGTTCTGGCATACGGTACGACAACGTCCATCGTCGGTACCAATGGCCAGTTGCCTCGCACCGAAATCACCCCGCGCGAAGGGGTATAGGCACACAAACCGTTGTTCGAGGCAGGCCCCCGGCCGCTCGACCAGGTTTCTTCCGCCAGGCCGAAGGCGGCGAAGCTGGCGGCGGTGGCGGTACCCGCGCCGTTCGACGAGCCCGAGGCGAAGGGCGCGGTGAGGTAGGCGGCGTTGTACGGGCTTTCCGCGCGGCCATAGGCCCCGCGCTGCATGCCGCCGTTAGCCATGGGCGGCATATTGGTCTTGCCCAGGCAGATCGCCCCGGCGGCGCGCAGGCGTTCGATAGTGAACGCATCACGATAAGCGATCAGCTCTTTAAAGGCTGGGCTACCAGACGCCGCGGTGAGTCCCTTGACCAGATAACTGTCCTTGGCGGTGTAAGGGATGCCATCGAGCGGTCCCAGCGTCTGACCCGTGGCCCGACGGGCATCGGAGGCTTGTGCTTCCTTGAGCGCCTCAGGGTTGCGGACCACCACCGCGTTGAGGGCGGTAGGCGTATCGGGGCCGTCGTAGGCATCGATCCTGGCGAGATAGGCCTGGACCAGTTCGACCGCCGTGGTCTGGCCTGATTCGAGCGCGGCGCGCAGTTGGGCAATGGAAACCTCGGTGACCTCGATCATGCTGTTGCCGCCGACTGCTGATGGTTGAACAGGCGATTGTTTCCATCACGCTGGAGCTCGGACTTAAGGGCATCACTAAACTCAAAATGGACTTTCATAGTGGTTCTCGTTGCACTGAGTTATGCGGCAGGTTCGGGACTTGCAACCTGTGGGTTCTATTTGGCAATCAGCAGAAGAGGCGAACTTGATGTAAAGATTCGTACGCCGTCGGCGGCGTCCGACCGAACAGCGACGGTCTGAATCAGACCGTCGCTGAACTAATCCAGACCTCTGATCGGGCGCCCCCCGGGGCTCTTTAGCAACTGTGGCTTCGGCAACGGCTATAGAGTCTGTGCCAAGCCTCGATCTTGTCGGGCTCAGACACCTGACTTGATTCTTGTCCAGGCCCGGGTTCGTGCACGCTCCGCCTCACGGGGCAGCGGTTTCACGCTGTAGAGCGTTTTCATGGTCGCTTCGGTCGGGTACAGGTTCGGGTTGTTGCGGATTGCCGGGTCAACCAGTTCAGTGGCGTCCTTGTTCGGGTTCGGGTAGCCGACAAAGTCGCTGATTGGCGCGATGACTTTCGGTTCCAACAAGTAGTTGATGAAGGCGTAGGCGTCTTCCGGATTTTTCGCTGATTTCGGGATCGAGAGCATGTCAAACCAGACGGGTGCGCCTTCCTTGGGCAGGCGCATGTCGACCACCACGCCATTCTTGGCGTCCTTGGCACGGTTGTTGGCCTGGAAGAAGCTACCGGAGTAACCGACTGCGACACAGATATCGCCGTTGGCGATATCGGCCATGTACTTGGACGAGTGGAAGTAGGTGATAAACGGACGGATCTTCATCAACAGTTCTTCAGCCTTGGTGTAGTCCGCCGGGTTGGCGCTGTTGGGGTCCAGGCCGAGGTGTCGCAGGGCCAACGGCAGAATCTCCGACGGCGAGTCGAGCAGGGCCACGCCGCACTGCTTGAGCTTGCTGATGTTCTCTTCCTTGAAGATCAGGTCCCAGCTGTCCACCGGTGCGTTATCCCCCAGCGCGGCTTTGACTTTTGCCGGGTTGAAACCTATCAGGACGGTGCCGTACATATAGGGCACACCGAATTTATTGCCCGGGTCGTTGTCTTCGACCAGCTTCATCAGATTGGGATCGAGGTGTTTCCAGTTTGGCAGCTTGCTGCGGTCCAGTGGCTGGAACACTCCCGCCGCGATCTCTTTAGCGAAGAACATGTCGCCCGGGTTCACCACGTCATAACCGGAGTTGCCGGTGAGCAGCTTGGCTTCCAGGGTTTCGTTGGTGTCGTAGACGTCGTAGACCAGTTTGGTCTGCGTGTTCTGGGCCTTGAAATCTTCCAGGGCCTTGGGGGTGATGTAGTCGAACCAGTTATAGACCCGCAAGGTGCGATCTTCGGCGTGGGCGAGAGAGCTGAGCAGGCCGAGCCCGCAAAGGACTTTGCCAAGCAAGCGAATGGGGCTGTTCTTGATCAATTTTAATCCAACCTTTGTAGGAACTATGTTTAAACGCAAACATGCGTTAGATAAGTATTTTCTGGATGTCGAAAGTGTGTTCATACACAGCACTCTTCTTTCGGAACTGACAACAAGGGGTCTTGACGTTCTGTCAGCAAATTGGCAATCCATTCGCGTTGATGGGGTCGTAGCGTTTCTCCTGTCATACCCTGCATATCAGCAAGATTGGGATCGGTAATGGCAGTGGACTGCTCGCTCGATGTCTCAATAACGGCTAGGCCCATGTAAGGCACGATGTAAATTTCATGCCAGATAGAACCGCTCTTCATTGCACAAACCCTCGCCGAACTGCCATCAAATCGACCAAAAAAAGTGATGAGCGAGTCAGTAGGGTAGGAGCAAGGGCAGGAGGGGGGAATGCCTCTATTGGGGTAGGTGAGCTCTTTGGCGTAGCCGCATTCCTCAACCATGACCATGGTCATCTCCAGCTACTGCGCCCTGTGCAGCGATGAGCCGCTCGATGCGGTTCCGCATCGGGCGGATGTACGTCGTATCTTGAGCTTTCTACTGCCTGGAATGCAGTAGTCCGAAATAAGCTCCCGGGGTAACAAAGTCCTGGTCGACGTCCTTGGCGACCAGGGCGATTTATTACGAAATAGCCAGGCTGCTCTTGGCGGTGCTTTTCGTCTGAGGGGAGTCAATGAAGAGGTAGAGCTCATTCACCCTCTGGCGCTCTGCAGCAGTGGCGGGGAAGAGCAGGGTGATGGTTACGTACACCGCGAAGTTCACAGCTAAAGCAACCACTCCCGAGGTCAAGCCCCCCAGTTGAGGCAGGGAGGTCGGAAAATACCACTGTAGAACCCCGGCACACACGAATCCGCTGATCATCGAGCAGACCGCGGCTGCAGCAGTTCCACGTTTCCAGAAGATCCCGAGGAAAATGGTTGGAGCCAGTTGGACTATGCCCTGGTACGAGGTCATTGCAAGAGTGATCAGGTGGCTGGATTTAGTGGTTGATACCGCGAAGACTGCTGCAAGGATGGTCAGTATTGCTACGGTCAATTGTCCAATGCGGTGGTTCTCAATCCGACGTTCCTGCAGTACCCCAACGATGTCATTCGCTGTCTGTGCGCCGAGTGCTTGCAGATTGGCGCCGACGTTACCCATGGTTGCTGCTACCACGCAGATGCCGGCCAGCGTCACCACAAGCACCCCACCGACTTCAGCTGCAATGAACCATACGGCGTCCGGAGACTCTTGAACCCCGGGAAGCGTCGAGGCGCTCAAGGCCAGCAGAGTGATCGAGGTGCCGAATATAAGCAGAATGGGTGCGACCTGAACTGCTGACTTCTGGATTGTCCTGGTGCTACGAGAAGCAAAGAGCCTGACGAAGATGTCCGGCCAGCACCATCCACCCAAAGCACCAGTGACGATCAAGGAGAACAGGTACAGAGGCCCGAGCTCGCTACCAGGGCCTGGAATGGTGAACATGCTGGAATTGGATTGCCCGAATCCATGTCCATTAGTGGTCAGCCAGACCAGCAGACCGAGCGCGATAAGTGTCCCGATCAGGTAGGCTGCGATTCCTTGGATCATGTCGCTGACGATGACGCCCCGGGCGCCGAAGCGGATGGTCCAGATTTGACGAGCGACAATCAGGCCGATACCGATGAAGACTGCAGTGGTAGCACTGACAGCACCGAACGATAAGTGGGTGAAAACAAGTGTCAGAGATTGCATGCCCAGCACGATCCACGGGAAGGACGCGATGATGCCTATCGCCGCGGCGACCACCCGCACGGTCTTTGAGTTGTAGCGCAGGCCGAGAAGGTCAGCTTGCGTGCGAAGGTCAAACGCTTTGCCCCACATGTGTACTGGCTTGGCCAGGAGGAACATGAGCACTACCGCGAGAAGCGAGTAGGGAACGTAGTAGAACCCGATGATTCCCGAGGACGCCGCGAAACCTGCGAAAGAGATGAAAATGGTCCCCGGAAGCCAGGTGTTCACGAACGCCATGGTTGAGTAGAAGCTACCGAAGGAACGCCCACCCGTTGCGTATTCGCTGAAACTGCCCGATCCATCAGTTTTGTGGCTCTTTTCCAGAGCATAAATAATGATCAGGAAGAAAATTAACACCCCGCCGTAGCCAATGAGCATCTGCATTTTATTCACCCTCTTGTTTTGAGCATGCCGCGATCAGCGGAAGAGACAGTGCCACGAACAAGCTTGATCCCAGGAAGTAAGTAAGGGCTTGCGTGGGTGATCCGTTTGCGAAGTGCCAATGCAACGGCGCTGCTAGCATCAGAAGAAAGTCCGCGAACACGATGAGTTTTATCAAGAGTGGTTGTGATGTGTTTGCATCACGCTCGGCAATACGTTGCGACATGGCAAGACCTTAGGCTTATTGTTTGAATGGACTGAAATGTGTCGATTACATATTTTGCGAGTGTCAGCTACGGCGTGCTGCTTCGGCAGGACATTGCAGTAGCTTTCTTATCTCCATGAGATGTTCGCGCTGGTAGCTCTGTGTCTCCTGGCCGAAAAGCCCCTTCATGTCATCGAGGTTGGGGTCTGAAATAGCGGTTTTGATACCGCTCAAGGTCTCGATAACTGCAAGCCCCATGTAAGGAACAGTGTTCTGCTCATAGCCACCCTCGTGGCACATCACCAACTTTCCTTTGCATGAAATATCCGCGGCCTCCATCACTCTTTGTGTCAAGTCTCGGAAGCTATCGCTATGGAGCAACATTCGACCCAAGGGGTCGTAAGCTCCGGCATCGAAGCCGCAGGAGACGATGATCAGCTGTGGGTCGAATTCCCTGAGCGCCGGCACGATGAGTGTGTCCATCGCTCCCAGATAAGCTCCGTGACCGGAACCTGGAAGCATGGGGATATTCAGGTTGTAGCCAGCTCCTGCGCCAAAGCCGCGCTCCTCGGCACACCCACTGTCACTGGGGTAATTTCCCTTTTGGTGAATGGAGATCGTCAGTACCTTGGACGATTCCCAGAAGATGTCTTGCGCGCCATTACCGTGGTGGACATCCCAATCCACGATGGCGACGCGTTCCAGGCCATGCTTTTCGACTGCATGTTTAGCGGCAAGAGATCCGTTTGCGAACAGGCAGAAGCCCATCGCGGCATCGGCAACAGCATGGTGCCCTGGTGGGCGAACCAGGGCGTAGGCGTTTTTCACATCCCCACGCATCACTGCATCTACGGCCTCAATGACACCGCCTGCGGACAGTGCCGCTATGTCATAGCTTCCTGCGCCAAAGGGCGTGTTAGCGCTGAAGGCTCCACCCCCGGCCTTTGACATTGCCTCAAGTTCATCCAGGTAGGCAGCCGAATGAACCATTTCGAGTTCATCTCGCCGTAACGCTCGGGGGCGAATGTGCAACAAATCGTCCGTAATGCCACTGACATCCAAAAGATTTTTGAAGCGTCGTTTCGTTTCAGCCTCTTCGAATGGAGTACCAGGCTGGATCGTCAGCCCTGGTTTGTAGATTCCGGCATGACACCCCGTCGAATGCCACATGAATAGCTCATGCCAAACGAACCCAGTACCCATTTTCTACCTCGTCATCAAATCTGTTATTAGAGTTGCAATGGATTTGCCTCATCAGCTTATGCCCTGGGAGCAGGGGGGAATATGCCGCTATAGGGGTAGACGGGGGGATTGGGGGGAAGCATGCGGCCAGGGTGTGTTTCCACTGCACACGCTTTGCCTGGTTTTTTAGAGGCACTGCGCCTCACGAACTTGAATTCGATGAGGCGCGTGAGTGATCAGAAGAGGTAGGTGGCGTAGACCTGAAGGGCAGAGAAATCCTTATCTCCAAACACTTCCTTGGCCGCCGTCTTCGGCTTTACCTGGTTGTACGACAGAGTGATGTAGGCGTTCTTCGTAAGGGCAAGGTCAGCGAAAATAGCGGCTTCGTCTGCAAACTCTTTGCTGCTTACAGCAGTGCCGTAATAATTGCTTTTGTCCAGGTCGAAGTCGTAATACGCGGCACCCAGGGTCACCTCGGGCGTTATAGGGAATGCTGCCTTCCACATTCCAACCACTTCATTGCTGTTGTTTAGCAAGTAGTTGCCAGTGATGTCACCGATTACCCAAGCACCGCGATCCATGTAGCCTTTGGCCAGAGGATCCCAGCTTTCTCGCTTTCCGTCGGTAGGGTCGTCATCTCCAGAAAACGCCGCATAGCGGTAAGTGATCTGTGGTGTTACGGGCAAAGCAGAGAAGGTGTATGCAGCCTGGGCATACCAAGCGTTCCCTTTGAACTCGACGCCTTCACCGCTTCCACGTTGGACTGCGTATTCAGCGTCGAGCGTCAGATCATCAATGCCTGGCACCTTCATTGACAGCAGTCTGAAGTCGTAGACGTTCATACCGTTCTTCGGCGCGGTGCGCTGGAAGTTTGCGTCGGTATCGCTCACATGGATGTACGCCGCGCCCACCTTGCCGTAGGGGGCTTTGTAATCCATGTTGATGCCAGACAGCTTTTGATGCCCCATGTGCTTATCGGTCGTAACGGTAAATGCTTCTGCTGAGAAAGCTGATTTGCCCGCATAACGAAGGATGATCGTGTCTTCAAACGCTCGGCGCGGGTCTCCCCAGTACGTTCCTTCGTCGAGCATCCCTAGATGCCCATCCGCGATGATGAAACCGTTGCCGATCACGTAGCCTTGGCGGCCTGCGCTTATGCTCAGGTCTTTGTACTGGGCGCCTAGATAAAGATCTTCCCAGCTGGTCTTGCCATCTCCCCCACGCGTGTATCCGCCGGCATCGCCGTCGCCACCGGTGTGGGTTGTGATGAATGATAGGCCCGAGAAAAATTTCACGGAATCATTCAGGTCGTATTTAAGTTCAAGTTTTGGTTTCAGGAATGCTTCAAACCAGTCTGCACGATCTCCGTGATTCTCTCCGTTACGGAAGTCAATCTGGCCAAGACCAAAGTTGACTCCTTTTGTCGAGAGTGCCGCTCCGCCTACCAACACGCTGGTGCTGCCACTCAGGTCGCCGTAAGTAAAGTTGTATTCGGCTTTCGCTACTGGAAGTTGTGTTACCGCTATAGCGGTAAGCGTGACGCCACTGATATTTTTGAAAAAACTTGGCCACAGCCTGCTGCTGTTCCCCATAACACTCTCCGAACTTTTGTTGGATGGGTAGCAATACCCTTTTTATGAGAAGTGCGAGGCGACCGTTAACGCTATGTTTCAAGCCCTAGCATCTGCGAATAGCAGTTTCCTCCTTGGCGGTCGCACTAAATAACCTTACTGGAGCGATCTGGTAGGAGGACATACCCCTATCGGGGCACTTTGCTGGAAAAAGCCTCAGTTTGCGTCGGGCACTCGGGAACCCTTCAACGACTGCATTCAAGCAAGTTGATTGAAGACGGTTATTTCAACTAACCACGGCATCTACATAGGAACAATCTACACCGCTTGATGCCTCATGACTTCTATCGAGTCGGCGATGGCGCCTGCCATGAGCAGACGGTGTGAGGGGTAAGTTCAAGGGGAAGGATGGCCTCTACCACGTACCAGGGCCCGTGTATTCGGGAAGCTTGGTACCGCCCTTCAAGGCAGCGCGGCGGGCGAGGCCAGAGGAGAGTATCGACCTGGGTGGCTTGCGGGTCCGCTTGCTGAGCGTACCAGGACAGATCAAGGACGAAGTGGCTTTGTGCGATGAGGCACAGGGCAGCCTACTGGCTGGTGAGCAAGCGCTATCGGCAGCAGAAATCGGGTCGTTAGCGCTCGCTCCATCAAGCCACGTGTTTGGCGTTTCCCACGTAAGGGGAGGGAAGTACCGTCGCGGCAAACAGGCTGCACAGTTGCAGTTCAGTATTGACGCCCAGCTTGGCATAAATGTTTCTGCGATGGACCTTGACGGTCTGTGCACTGATCTCCAGCAAACGAGCAATTTCTTTGGTGCACTTGCCTTGTAGCATCCAACGAGTGATTTCCCGCTCCCGCACGGTCAGCAGATCCTCACCGAACCTGGCCAGACGTGTTTCGATAGAATGCGGCACAAGGTCTTGCTTCGCCGATCGCTGCTTCCAGAAATTTTTCAGCAAACACTCGATCAGTGGATAGACGCTGCTCAAGGTTGCCAGTTCGTCTTCATGGGCAACACCGCCACGTCGGCCAATCGACAGCACCAGTGATTGGCGGGGCGCCACTGGCAACAAGATATCGATCTCGTCATGCAGGTGTAGATCCTCATAGTAGGTTCGGTAGTACGCAGAGTTTTTCAGCGCGCAAGTACTTGCATTGATTTGAATCACGCTACCCGTGCCATCGTATCGAAGCTTATCCAGCAGCGGATCTTCTTTGTATGCCGATGCGAAGTAATTTTCGAAATACTGATAATGCCGATGCGCTGGGATGTCATGAGAAATGATTATTGGCAAATCGCTGCCATGATCGTACGCCTTGAGGATGAAAGTATCGTGTTCGATAAAGTGTTTCATCGCATCGGAAAGCAATCCCGGAAGGCCATTCTCCAATTGTCTGTCAAACAGACTTGCAAGGACCATGTTCCAGTTCACAACTTCCTGGAGCGACAATATCTGATTGAGTGCCATGTTCAATACCGCTAGTTCGAGAACGATTGCAGGGAGAAATCAAGCAAAAAATACGCCAGAGGAGTTGTGTGCGGACCTTTGTGGACTGGACCACCAGTGTTGCACCATCAGGCAGGGGTCCTTGCTCACTCTGGGTCCAGCGAATCTGCCTAAATCACTTCAGGGCGTGTTGAAGACAGTAGGAATGGCTGTCCTGAATGTTACTCCACGTATCGCAGCTCTTTCTAAACAGTTGGAGAGTGTCTCGATTTTCCACACCGGTCAGTAGAGAGGCACTTCCGTTGCCGACTGGTAATGGGTTAATGACCTACCCCGATAGTTGTATGTACAGCCACCGGTCTACTTTTTACTCTTCTCTCAGTCCTGCTCCCAATGCCTGACCGTACTAGGTGTGGGGCGATTTAAATATGATTAAAGCCTTGATTTCTGCGAGGGACGCTATGGTTCCGCATGCAAGTAACTGCTCTTGTCTTTCCTGAAGGTAATAATTAGAAAGTTAGCTCACTACTCATTTACACGTCATGGTGCCGTTGCTACAGACAACGCAAGCACCATGAAAAATGCTGGCAAACGTTTACCTTTCGGATGCGAGTGCGGCGCGGCTAAAGGAGTTTTTACATAAAGGCATCGCTTTACTTGAATCTAAAATCCCGATGTAAGAACGCCCTTGGTCGAAAGCGCTTCAAGCTAGTGCTTGGGAAATTTCCTACAAGTTGCCGGGATAAATCCTTCGCTTCCAGTGAAATGGAATTGCCAGAATTTTCCCCTCAAGTCATTGGCAGAGTAACTGGCGAGATGTGCTCCCCTAGCGTCCTGGTTTTAGAAGAACAATCGTTTCAGCGTGGCGCGTTAGTTACGGCTCTCCAGCATCTGGGTGTCGACGATATTTTGCAGGCGGATGACAGCGAGCGGGCCCTGACGCAAATATGCCGGGCGGGAGGCGTTGACATTGTGCTTTGTGACCTGAGCAATACGGCCGTCGACTGTCTGGACTTTCTGACCCAGGTCGCAGAGAACGGCATGGCCCGTGCGGTTGCGCTGTGCAGCGAGCTGAAGCCGGAATTGCGCCGTGCAGTCGAACAGATGACCTGCCTTTCGGGGTTGCAGATGCTCGGCGTCATGAGCAAACCCACGCAGCTGTATACATTGCAGGAAATCCTCAGTCGCTATTCTCGCCGGCGGCCGGCACCGGACGTCGAGTCGTCGCCTCACTCCAGGCTCCCGAGCGAGGAGGACGTGCGGCGGGGCCTGGCCCAGGGGGAGTTCAAGGCCTGGTTCCAACCCAAGTTCGATTTGAAAACTTCCGCGGTGGCCGGGGCAGAGGCGCTGGTGCGTTGGCAGCACCCGGTCAGAGGCCTGTTGTTGCCCAAGGACTTTCTGGCGGCCGTATTGGCCTATGACCTGATCGACGAAATGCTCAAGCAACTGTTGGAGCAAGGGATGAGTTTGCTGAATGCCTTGCGCCGATCCGGTCTGAGCCTGGAGTTGGCGTTCAACCTTCACGCCTCGCAATTGGCCCGCAACGACCTGATCGAGCACATTGAACATCTGTTGAAGCGTCACGGTTTCCCAAGATGGACGTTGTTGTTCGAAGTGGCTGAAAACGGCTTGCTGGATGTTCCTCGCACGACATGGGAAAACCTCCAACGCCTGCGCCTGCTGGGGTGCGGTCTGTCGATTGATGATTTCGGCATGGGCTTTTCATCGTTGACGTTGCTCAGCCAACTGCCGTTCAACCAGCTCAAGCTCGATGGCCAACTCGTCCGATCCATCGAGAACCCACGGACCCATGCGATGGTCACCAGCACCGTGGCACTGGCCCGCGCGCTGAACATGAGCCTGGTGATCGAAGGTGTCGGCAGCCAGGTTATCCGCGACGGATTGGTGGAGATGGGGTGTTCATTTGGCCAGGGCTTCCACCTGGCGCGTCCGATGGAGGCCCAGAGGTTCCTGCGGTGGTTGCAGGAATCTGATTCACCCGTTTGAAAGCGTCAGTCTCGGTTCCTCAAACAGATCGATATAACTGCCTGATTACTGAGTGATCCGGGCAGCATAAACCGGTGATTTGTTCCATACTTTTTTGATGCATGGCCCATTTCGTCACTGGTATTTTCCTGTGCGTATTGCAGTGAGGTTCAAATGCATAAAGCGTTGATTGTAGACGATCATCCATTCATTCGGGCGACGGTGAAGGTGTTGCTTGAGCGTGAGCAATTCGAAGTCGTTGCCGAGGCCGACAATGGCGCCGATGCCGTGCAAATGGCTCGCAAGTATGAGCCGGAACTGATCCTGCTGGATATCGCCATGCCCAGCCTCGACGGTCTGGAAGTCATCAATCGGATCAGTGCTCTGAAACTGTCGAGCAAGATCCTGGTGTTGACCTCTCAGTCCGCGGCGTTTTATGCCATGCGCTGCATGAAGGCGGGCGCTGCCGGCTATATTTCGAAAACCGATGAATTGAGCGAGCTGAGCAAAGCGATCAAGGCGCTGATGGCCGGCTATACCTTTTTTCCCAACCTTGCCGGAAACTCCGTACGCCGCAGCGATATCGACTCCACCGAACTGGAGATGATCCGCGGACTGTCCGATCGAGAGCTGGTCATTTTGCAGCAACTTGCCCGGGGCCTGAGCAACAAGGAAATCGGTGATGCCATGCTGTTGAGTAACAAGACCGTCAGTACCTATAAAACCCGCCTCATTGAAAAGCTCAATGTGAAGTCGGTGGTGTATCTGGCCGACTTTGCCAAGCGCAATAACCTGATCTAGATGAAAACTCTTCTGCGTTGCTTTGGGCTGGCCGCCTGTTTGCTCGGTCAGTTGGGGAGTGTTTCGCCGGCACAGGCTGCGGTGCAAACCCTGAACCTCTTCGGTCGTTCGAATGGTGAACTGCCTTCGGTCGTTCTGGATGAGGCGCACTGGCGCTGGTTGCGCGATAAAGGATCACTGCGCCTGGGGGCATCGCTGCCGGACAGCGCGCCCTTCGGCATGATCACCGGAGGCCAGGATTACGAGGGCATCACGGCCGATTATGCCGCGCTGCTGGCCGGCATGTTGCACATCAGGATCGAAGTGCTTCGTTATGATTCCCGAGCCGAGGCGATGCGGGCGCTCAGGGACGGTGAACTGGATCTGGTGGGCACCGTCAACAGTTTCGATGGGACAGATCAGGAGCTGGTGCTCACCAGTCCCTATGTGCAGGCACCGTCGGTGCTGGTGACGCGCAGTGGCACCAGCAAGCTGCTGGCGCCAGAGCTGGTCGGCAGCCGGCTTGCCATCGTTGATCACGTCCAGCCGACGGATGCGGTCACCGCGAACTACCCCAAGGCTGTGTTGCAGTTGCACTCATCGGCCCAGAGCGCGATTGGCGCCGTGGCATTCGATCAGGCGGATGCTTATCTGGGCGATGCCGTCAGTACGCATTATCTGGTCGGCAAATACTTCCTCAATGACGTCTACCTGACGACGTTGTCGGGCGTGTTCAGCACGCATTTCTCGTTCGCCCTGAATCAACGCAACAGTCAGCTGCTGCATATCATCAATGCAGCGCTGGAGGTGATTCCGATCAGCGATCGCATGACGATTCTGCGTCGGTGGGGAGCAGGGGACCTCAACGTTGCCGGCCTTGACGCGCTTCAGTTCACCGCAGCCGAACAACGCTGGATACAAAAACATCCTCGCCTGACCGTGGCCGTCAATGACAGTCTTCCGCCTGTCTCCTTTTTTGATGAGCAGGGTGAATTCCGGGGTATCGGCGCCGAGGTGCTGGCCAAGGTCAGCCAGCGCACCGGTCTGAAATTCGATGTCCTGCGCAGCAGCTCGATGGAGAAGTTGATCGAGCAGATCCGGGCCGGCAATGCGGATCTGATCGCGGCCTTCACCCCCAGCACTGTCCGTGAAGGCGAACTGCGGTTCACCCGACCTTATCTGACCAGCCCGTTTGTCCTGATCACGCAGGACGGGGCGGGCAGACCACAATCGCTGGAAGGCATGGTTGGCAAGCGACTGGCGATGCGGCGCGGCAATGCGCTGAGCGAGTACATTCGTGAGCAATTCCCGGGTATCCGGTTGGTCGAGACAACGACGTCAGCCGAGGCCTTGGCGTCGGTGGACAAAGGCGAAGCGGACGGTGCCCTCAATTCGCTGATCAACGGGCGCTACATGATTCTGCGGCAGTACCGCGACCGTCTGCGGGTGGCCAGTGTGGTCGGTCCGCTGTCGGCACCGACCGGGTTCGCCACCGATCGTGGGGCGCTGGAGCTGTACTCGATTCTGGACAAGGCCCTGCAAAGCATTCCTCCGGAGGAACTGGATGAACTGACGAGCCGGTGGCACCACGACGTGGTGATCGATAACGACAGCTGGCTGCACCATCGCTCGGCGGTCATCCAGGGGTTTGTCATTTTCGCGCTGTTGCTGATTCTGGCGCTGGTGTGGATCGTTCATCTGCGCAAACTGGTGTCTATCCGTGTAAAGGCCGAACGGGCGCTCAATGATCAGATGGAATTCATGAGGGCCTTGATCGATGGCACGCCCCATCCGATTTACGTGCGCGACCGCGAAGGGCGACTGATCAGCTGCAACTCGGCCTACCTGGACGCGCTGGGCCTGCCGCGCGAAGCCGTGATGGGCAAGCGTCTGATCGACAGCCCGGTGGTTGGGCGTTCCGATGCTCAGACGTTCCAGGCCGAATACGTCAAGGTCATGGAGAGCGGCACGCGATGGCTCCAGGATCGCACCTACATCCACACCGATGGCGTGGTGCACACGGTGTATCACTGGATGCTGCCGTATCACACCAGTGAAGGCGTGGTGATGGGCATCATTGCCGGCTGGATCGACATCAGCGACCGTCAGCGCCTGATGGAGCAATTGCAGAATGCCAAGAAAAGCGCCGACGACGCCAACCGGGCGAAAACCACCTTTCTGGCGACCATGAGCCATGAAATCCGCACGCCGATGAATGCCGTGATCGGCATGCTCGAACTGGCGATGAAGAAGGCCGATCAAGGCATCATGGACCGGTTCGCAATCGAAGTGGCCTCAGGTGCGGCCCGGGGGTTGCTGGATCTGATAGGCGACATTCTCGACATCGCACGAATCGAATCCGGCCGCCTGTCCCTGACCCCGGAACGGGCCAGCCTGCGTGAGTTGGTCGAATCGGTGGTGCGCATGTTCGAAGGTGTGGCGCGGCAGAAGGGGGTGCGGCTGTTGCTGGATTTCGACCTCAAGGCCAGTCGCGATGTCCTGATCGATCCCCTGCGTTTCAAACAGATCCTGTCCAACCTTCTGAGTAACGCGATCAAGTTCACCGACGAGGGCGAAGTGCGTTTGAGCGTTCAGACTGTACTCGGCGTGTGCGGCGAGCGCCTGGCGATTCATGTCCAGGTGAAGGATTCCGGCATCGGCATTTCGGCCGAAGATCAGGCGCTGTTGTTCAACCCGTTCGGCCAGGCCCGCAATAATCATCAGTCGGCGCGGGGTGGTTCGGGGTTGGGGCTGGTCATCAGCCGCACCTTGTGTGAAATGATGGACGGGCAATTGCACCTGACCAGCGTGCCGGGCAAGGGCACACAGATTGATATCCGCCTTGATCTTCTGATCCTGCAACCTGTGCCCGCTGCCGAGTCGCCTGCGGCCGTGCTCACGGATCAGGCGAGTGTGCTGAATATTTTGGTGATCGACGATTACCCGGCCAACCGATTGCTGCTCTCTCAGCAACTGTCTTACCTCGGTCACAGCGTCAGCGACGCGGAGGACGGCGCCCATGGCCTGCGCGCCTGGCGCAATGGCCATTTCGATGTGGTGATCACCGACTGCAACATGCCGGTCATGAACGGTTATGAATTGACGCGGGCCATCCGTGACGAAGAAAAGTCCTCGGGGGCCGAGCCTTGCTTGATCCTCGGCCTGACCGCCAATGCTCAGCCAGAGGAAAGAGACCGCTGTCTGGCAGAGGGGATGGACGACTGCCTGTTCAAACCGATCAGCCTGGGTGACCTGAGTGCCCGACTTGCCTCGGTGCAGTCCGGAGTGGAGCCATCTACGCATGGCGCCCTGAGCCCTGTTGTCGAGGGCGAGATCAATCTGAGCAGCCTGCAGCAATTGACCCATGGTGATCACAACGCAATCAGGAAATTGCTGGGGAATCTGGCCAGCAGTAATGAAGAGGATATGTTGCGGCTCATCAAGCTGTTCGGCGAGCATGACTTGTCGGGGCTTTCCGGTCTGGCCCATCGGGTCAAGGGCGGGGCGCGGCTCATCAAGGCCGGCAGTCTGATCCTGTGCTGCGAGCAGTTGGAAACCGTCTGTATGGGGGCTGACTCTGCCGCCCTGACAGAAGCGGTGGATGCGTTGCAACAAGCGATGGAGCAATTGGCGCAGACGCTGGAGCGGCACATGGCTGATCCAGACGCTGTCGAGAGAGGGGCCGGCATCGCCGTCGATTAGACGCCGGTCGCGACTTTGGGAAAAGTCCTACATTGACAAGGAATTTTCCTAAAGATGCCCGCTGGCCAAGCCCGGACAATTGGCTCATTCCCTTTCTTGTGAGCTGCGTCCATGTCCATGCTCCCTTTGCGTATTCTGGTTCTTGGCGACACGGCATCCGGTGCTTCAAGGGTGGCCAACAGGCTGCGACAAGCCGGTTGCCAGGAAGTCTTTGTTGCCACCGAGAGCGTGCAAGCCCTCGCGATCCTCGAACAGACCGGTCCAGTGGATATTACGCTGTGCGACTTGCGCATGGAGAATGCGGGCGTCCTGGACTTTCTGCAGGGGATGGACCAATTCGGGTTGGCAGGATCGATCATCATCAGCAGCACACTATTGGCCGATGCCAACAGTGTGCTGGGGTCATTGGTTTCGCTGTTAGGCATGGCGCTGCTGGGCGATGTCAGCAAACCTTTGCAACCCGGGGCATTGCAGCTATTGCTGGCCAAGCACTTGAACGAACCCATCAATGAATCGGGCGTGCTGCCTGTCGTACCGGCCACCGAAGAAGAGGTTCGTCGGGCGCTTTCCGGCCATCAGCTGCACACGTACTTTCAGCCCAAGTTCAATTTGCGGACGGGAGGCGTATGCAGTATCGAAGCGCTGGCCCGCTGGCACCATCCGTTCAAAGGTGTCTTGCCGCCCTCGGTGTTCATGCCGGTTATCGAGCGTTGCGGATGGCTGGATGAGTTGCTGTTCCTTCAGCTGGAACAAGGCCTGAGGCTCCAGCGCCAGGCCCTCAATCAAGGGTTTGCCCTGAATGTCGCGTTCAATCTGCATGCGGGGCAACTGGTCAACCCGGACCTCACGGGCCGGATTCAGACCATATTGGCGGCTCATGATCTACCCGGTTCCGGGCTGACCTTCGAGCTGACCGAAACGGGGTTGCTCGAAGCGCCGGCGATCAGCCTGGAAAGCCTGGTGCGACTGCGAATGATGGGGTGCAGCCTGTCTATCGATGATTTCGGCGCCGGTTTTTCATCACTGCAGCGGCTGTGTCAGTTGCCGTTCAACGAAATCAAACTCGATGGCGAGTTCGTGCGTGGTCTCAAGCACGAGCCGCGCCGTCGCGCAGTTATCAGCAGCACATTGGCACTGGGCGAGGCGTTGGGCATGTCGGTGGTGGTGGAAGGAATCGAAACCGAAGAACAACGCAAAGTGCTGTTGGAACTTGGCTGTAAACAGGGGCAGGGCTACTTGTGCGCGCGGCCGATGTCGGCGGCCAGTTTGTTGAATTGGCTGGATCTTCAGCGGGGGGCAGAGGCCAGTTATTGAGCGGCTTATTCAAGTACGCAATGCATGAGTACATTTGGAAAACGCATAACGCCAAAGACATTTATTACATGTTCTTTGGCGTTTTTTTATGGGCGGATTTCTGATGTTTGTTAGCTAGGAAATTTCCTACAAATAGCAGGAAATTTCCTAGCTTAATCCGTAGGGACAGTCGAGAAAATACGCTCACTTGATTCCATTGTGCTGCTTGTTTGCTACGTGAAGCGAAGTTCGAGTCTTGTCGATTACTGACGGGATTCGATGCTTGCCGGCAAGGTCCTGGATCCGCAATCGAATTGAAGGCGAAAGTCATCACGCCATGGATGACGCGTATTTCGGAGGTTGGCTCTCGCCAAATTTACAAATGAACAAAATTTACTCTGTGGTTTGGAACGCTTCGATCGGTTGCTGGGTAGTTGCTTCGGAACTTGCCAGCAAGAAGACAAAGAGTGGGTCGGCGGGGCAGCGTAAGCGGGGGGTTAACCTACTTTTTGTACTGAAGGGGAAATCGCGAGCGTTGAGTGTGCTCGCGGTGGCTTTGAGTCTGACTGTTGGATGGTCTGAGCCAGGGTACGCATGGCTGTATTTTGCTAACAGTTCTGCTAGTTCCTGCACCGGCACCGCTACTGGTACCGTGGGTCGGACTGCCGTCTCGGGGGCAATTGTAGATCCGACTGCCGGCTCTGGCTCTTATATAAACGTTGCCGGTTGCAATTCATCCGCTGGATCCTTCGATGGAGCCACTATTTTTGGCAGCTTTTCTACCGTGACCGGGCTCGGTGGAACAGTAGTCGGATACTCTGCCAACGCCGTCAAATGGGCCACTGCGATAGGGTTGGAGTCCAATGCATCGGGTACTGCAAGTATCGCTTTGGGTTACGGTAGCGTTGCGAATAAGACTAATAGCGTGGCCATCGGTGGTTCCGCCGGGACCGGCACTACTTCGCTTACAGTAGTACAGTCCACCACAGCGTCCGGCGCGGGTGCCGTTGCCATTGGTAGTAACACCACCCGTGGGGCCCAGGCTGGGGCCAACGATTCTATCGCTCTGGGTGGTCAATCAACGGTGTCGGCGACTGCTACTTCCAGTGTTGCAATTGGGCTTCTAGCATCCGTAACCGGCACCGCCACCAACAGCGTGGCTATAGGTAAGGGGGCAACCACCAGTTCGGCTTCGTCCGTGGCAATCGGTGATAGCGCGCTGGCCCAGGGTGGCAAAGCCGTGTCGATCGGTGCCGGAAACACTGCGACGGGGAACGGTGCAGTGGCTATCGGAGATCCGAACGCCGCCACGGGCACAGGGGCTGTCGCTATGGGGGCCGACAACACTGCGAACGGCCAAGGGGCTGTCGCGCTGGGTAACACCAATACGGCCACTGGCCAAGGTTCGGTAGCACTGGGAAATACTAGCAATGCGGCTGCAGCAGGCGCCGTGGCGCTGGGCGATACCGCAATGGCTAACAATACCAACGATGTGGCGTTAGGTTCGAAGTCAACTACAGCTGCACCGCATACCGGTACTACTGCGCAATTTGGTGGTATTGCAGCTGGCGTGGAAGCAGCAGCTTCGACCAATGGTGTGGTGTCGGTGGGTGCGGCAGGTACTGAGCGCCAGATCCAGAACGTTGCGGCAGGCGTGATTTCTGCCACCAGCACCGACGCAATCAACGGCTCTCAGCTGAATTCGGTCGTCACCGGCGTCAACAATGTGGGCACAACAACCGCCAGCACGTTGGGCGGTGGCGCGACCTATAGTCCGGCGACCGGCAATATCAGCGGCTTCAGCCAGCCGATCAACAGTATCAGCGCTACCGGTGCAGTGACCGGGCCTACGGCGCAGGCGAATGTTGCATCTGCCTTGACAGCGCTCAACACCAATGTGAATAACACGGCCAATATCGCAGTCAAATACGATGCCACCGGCGGCACCAGGATCACTTTGGGTGCGACTGGCGGCGCCGGAGCAGGTGTTCCGGTGACGATCACCAACCTGGCACCGGCGACATTGAATGCCACCAGTACTGATGCGGTGAACGGGTCGCAGCTGTTTGCCACCAACACCACCGTTAATAACATCAACAACGGCGCAGGTATCAAATACTTCCACAGCAACTCGACCCTGGCCGACAGCACCGCCACAGGTACCGACAGCGTCGCAGTGGGACCTGTCGCCAGCTCCACGGCTGCTAACGCTGTAGCCCTGGGCAATGGCGCTACGGCAGGATCGGCTGACTCTGTGGCCCTGGGCAGCGGCGCTTCCGCCACTGGCACGACGCTGGCCAATGCAGCTTACGGTGTCGGCGGGGCGGCGACGGCGGGTGGCGAAGTGAACATCGCCAACGGCGCCGATGGCCGGCGCATCACTGGCCTCGCTGCGGGCTCCAGCGCAACCGATGCGGTCAACGTCAGTCAGCTCAACCTGATCGGTCAAAGCGCAGCAATAGGTCTGGGCGGCGGCGCACAACTCGATCCAGCCACCGGCGTATGGACGGCACCAAGCTATTCCACCAACAGCATCGACGCGACCGGTAGCAACACCGGTCCGTTGGTCAGCAGCAACGTCGGCGCAGCACTGAACAACCTCAATACCAGCGTGACCAACACCGCAGCCGTGGCGGTGAAATACGACGATGCCACGACCAAATCGCAGGTGACCTTCAACCCGTCGGGCACCTCGGTGACGTTGACCAATGTCGCGGCCGGAACCTTGAACGCTACCAGCACCGACGCGGTGAATGGCTCGCAATTGTTCGCGACCAACCAGACCGTCGACAACATCGTCAACAACGGTGCCGGCATCAAGTATTTCCACAGTAATTCAGTTCTCGCCGACAGCACCGCGACGGGCCAGGACAGCGTGGCCATCGGCCCGCTCGCGAGCGCGACCATTGCCAATGGTGTGGCGCTCGGCTCCAACTCGTCCGCCACGGGCGCGACATTGGCCAACGCGGCTTATGGTGTCGGCGGGGCGGCGACAGGTGGTGAAGTGAACATCGCCAACGGCGCTGATGGCCGGCGCATCACCGGTTTGGCGGCCGGCAGTTCGGCGACAGACGCAGTCAATGTCAACCAACTGAACAAAGCAGGCCAAGATACCGCGATCGCCCTGGGCGGCGGCGCAGCACTTGACGCGACCACCGGAGCATGGACAGCCCCCAGCTATTCCACCAACAGCATCGGCGCAACCGGTGCCAACACCGGTCCATTGGTCAGCAACAACGTTGGCGCGGCACTGAGCGACCTCAACACCAGCGTGACCAACACCGCTGCTGTGGCGGTGAAGTACGACGATGCTTCCACCAAAACCCAGGTGACCTTCAACCCGGCGGGCACGGCGGTGAAGTTGACCAATGTCGCAGCCGGTGCGTTGAACAGCACTAGCACCGATGCAGTTAACGGCTCGCAACTGTTCGCCACCAACCAGACCGTCGACAACCTCGTCAACAACGGTGCCGGCATCAAGTATTTCCACAGTAATTCAGTTCTCGCCGACAGCACCGCGAGCGGCCAGGACAGCGTAGCCATCGGCCCGCTCGCGAGCGCGACCGTTGCCAATGGTGTGGCGCTGGGCTCCAACTCGTCCGCTACAGGCACAACGTTGGCCAACGCGGCTTACGGCGTCGGTGGCGCCGCGACGGGTGGTGAAGTGAACATCGCCAATGGCGCTGATGGCCGTCGCATCACCGGTCTTGCCGCCGGTTCCAGCGCAACGGATGCGGTGAACGTCAGCCAGCTCAATCTGATCGGGCAAAGCGCGGCACTGGCTTTGGGCGGTGGTGCTCAACTCGATCCAGCCACCGGTGTGTGGACGGCACCGAGTTATTCGACCAACAGCATCGGCGTGACCGGCAGCAACGCTGGTCCGCTGGTCAGCAACAACGTCGGCGCGGCACTGAGCGACCTCAACACCAGCGTGACCAACACCGCTGC
>Ga0075034_1000674_pt1 | contig 18425 bp, 17 predicted proteins | sample SynthPrep_16_END_FD_71519 | JGI IMG/M metagenome (GOLD analysis project Ga0075034, IMG submission 71519) | Synthetic microbial communities from Ohio, USA - SynthPrep_16_END_DS12_MetaG | ecosystem: Engineered > Bioreactor > Aerobic > Activated sludge | place: USA: Ohio, Columbus | collected...
TGCCGGAGTGCGGGCATGCCGAGCCTAAGCGAGGCACCGAGTGGTGGGGCAAAGCGTTTTTTGGTTACTTTTTTAGGCGTTTGTAAAAAAGTGACCCGCTGTAAGAGCGGAACCATAAGTAGCCGTTACCTAAATAACGGATATGCACTCCCCCAAAAACCAAAAAAAACGGCCTCATCTGGAGGCCGTCTTTCATCACATCTCAACGCTCAGGTGCGCATCCCACGCCCACTCACCAGCAACCGCGCACACCCCACATACAGCACCACAGTCGCCACCAGCATAAAGGTGATCGCCACACTGATCTTGATGTCCGAAACGCCCAGGATCCCATAGCGAAACGCGTTAACCATATGCAACACCGGGTTAGCCAACGACACCGTCTGCCAGAACGGCGGCAGCAAGGTGATCGAATAAAACACCCCACCCAGATACGTCAGCGGCGTCAGAACAAACGTCGGAATAATCGAAATATCATCAAAGTTGCGCGCAAACACCGCATTGATGAACCCCAGCAACGAAAAGATAGTCGCCGTCAGCACCACCACCAACAGCGTGATCCCGAGGTGATGCACCTGCAAATGGGTAAAGAACAGCGACAGCAACGTCACAATCACCCCAACCATCAACCCGCGCAGCACACCGCCCAGGGTGTAGCCGATCAAAATCGTATGGGGCGACACCGGCGACACCATCAATTCCTCGATGGACCGCTGGAACTTGCTGCCAAAAAAGCTCGACACCACGTTGCCGTAGGAGTTGGTAATCACCGACATCATGATCAACCCTGGCACGATGTACTCCATATAGGTGAATCCACCCATATCACCAATCTGCCGACCAATCAGGTTACCGAAGATCACGAAGTACAAAACCATGGTGATCGCCGGCGGCAGCAAGGTCTGCGGCCAGATCCGGGTAAAGCGCTTCACTTCGCGATAAACGATGGTCTGCAGCGCGACAAGGTTGGGTTGCAGTTCCGAACTCATACCGCCACCTTCGCCAGATTTTTCTCCACCAGGGACACAAACAACTCCTCAAGGCGATTGGTTTTGTTACGCAGGCTCAGCACCTCGATGTTCTGGGTAGCCAGTTGGCCAAACAGCGCGGTGATGCCCACGGCTTTGTCCACCTGGACTTCCAGGGTGTGGCTGTCCACCAGGCGATTCGGGTAGCCGATCAACTGGGGCGCAATCGTCATGTCGTTTTTCAGGTCGAGCAGGAAGGTCTCCACATGCAACTGGCTCAGCAAGTTACGCATGCTGGTGTTTTCGACAATGGTGCCGTGGTCGATGATGCCGATGTTGCGGCACAGCTGCTCAGCCTCTTCCAGGTAGTGCGTGGTGAGGATGATGGTGATGCCTTTCTGGTTCAGCTCGGTGAGAAACGTCCACATCGAACGACGCAGCTCAATGTCCACGCCCGCCGTCGGCTCGTCGAGGATCAGCAGGCGCGGTTCGTGAACCAGGGCGCGAGCGATCATCAAGCGGCGCTTCATGCCCCCGGACAGGGAACGCGAAGGCACGTCGCGCTTGTCCCACAAGCCCAGTTGCGTGAGGTATTGCTCGGCGCGTTCCTTGGCGATCTTCGGCGGGATGCCGTAGTAACCGGCCTGGGTCACGACGATGTCGAAGGTCTTTTCAAACTGGTTGAAGTTGAACTCCTGGGGCACCACGCCGATGCTGCGCTTGAGCGCCGCCGGGGATTTGTCCAGGTCGTTGCCAAAGATATTCACCGTACCGGTGGTCTTGTTGACCAGGGTCGAGAGAATCCCGATGGTGGTGGATTTGCCGGCGCCATTGGGGCCGAGCAAGGCGAAGAAATCACCTTCGGCGACGTCCAGATCGATACCACTCAGGGCCTGGAAACCGTTGCCGTAGGTTTTGGTTAGCTGCCGGATGGACAGAGCGGAACTCATATCGGATTACGCACCAAAGAAGAGGAATAGAATTGTTACATGAGGGCAGACCGCACGGAATACAACGGCTGCGCGTGACAAGCATGGTGCTTGTCCGCGCCGCACAAGTACAGTAACCCGTATTAATAGTCGGTATCAGGTCAACGCGGTCATGACCGATTTCTGATAGGCCGGACGCTGGCGCAGCCGCTGGTACCAGGCTTCCAGGTTAGGCATCGACGGGCGTTCGATGGGCATTTCGAACCAGGCATAAATGAAGCTGCCCAAGGGAATATCGCCCATGCCGATCTCGCTGCCGGACAGGTAAGGTTGCGTGGCCAAGGCCTGATCCACCGTCTGCAAAACATCGATGCAGGCCTGGCGACCGGCGTTGATGGTGTCCCAGTTCTGTTTTTCAGCCGGGGTTCGCAGCACGCCCCAGAACACGGTCTTGAACGGTTCGGCCAGGGTCGAGGTGGTCCAGTCCATCCACTTTTCAGCGTTGGCCCGGGCTTGCAGCTCGCTGGGGTACCAGTTCGAATCCGGCGCATGTTTGGCGGCCAGGTAGCGCACGATGGTGTTGGATTCCCACAGCACAAAGTCGCCATCTTCAATCATCGGCACCCGGCCATTGGGGTTCAGCGCGCGGTATTGCGGCGTGTCGACCACACCAAAAGCCCCGCCCGCATCAATTGCCTCATAGTCCAGGCCGAGCTCCTCGGCGCACCACAGTGCTTTCCTGACATTTGACGAATTTTTACGACCCCAGATTTTCAGCATGACCGCCCCGATTTTGAAAAAGATGGTTGGATGAATGCCGGGGCAGCATACGCCGGATCACGTTCGGCTTAAATCACTCTGCATGTCCCCCAGCAGGATCGGCATCTGCTCGCCAAACAGGTGCGGGTAACATTTCTGGATGTGGGCGAAGAAGAATTCCTCGGGCACCTCGGCAAATTGCCCATGGTCCACCACGTACTCCATGGAGCGCTGGCCCTTGCGGTTGAAGGCGTGGAAGACACTGTCGTGGATGCCGTCGAACTCCAGGGGTGGCACGTCGAACAGTTCGCACAGTTGCTGGTTGAATGCGGGCGTGGCCTTGACCCAACGGCCGTCCAGATACAACTCGGTATAGCCGTGCATGGCAAATACGTCACTTCTGAGCAGCTCGACAAAACGGGGCGTCGAGAGGTGGTTGCGCACGTCGGCCAGGCCGATGCGTGCCGGGACCCCGCAGTGCCTTGCGCACGCCGCCAATAGCGTCGCCTTGGGCACGCAATAACTCTCGCCGGCCGCCAGTGCGAAGCTGCCGCTGAGGGTTTGCGGGGCGCGGCTGAAGGTGTAGGGGTTGTAGCGCACCGCCTCACGCACGGCGTAGTAAAGACTGACTGCCTGGTCACGGGGCGCGGCACTCGAACCGCGATGTTTTTCGGCGAACTCCACCACCGCAGGGTGGTCACTATCGATGAAGCGGCCGGGATTCAAGTACGCATTCATGAGGTTGATCTCCGAGGCAAGCCTTGAGTCTAACCACAGGCCTGCTCTCTGCGATAACGACGATTCGGCCAAATGTCGGCGCCTGGTGGTGATTCGACCTGGCACACCACGTAACACCCTCGTCACCCCGCTTGTTCGGATGCCGACTAAGCTCTGAGGTGATTTCGCACCTGGTTTCACGGAGGATTGAATATGCTGTTGTTGTGGATACTGGTTCTGGTGGTGGGCATTGCCTACCTCGCGCACCGGCGCATCGCGCCCCTGCCCGCCATCGGCGTGGTCGCCGTCTACCTCTTGGCGATGGGCGCCTTCAGCCACGCACCAGGCTGGTTGCTGCTGATCTTCTGGGTGCTGATCGCCCTGGTAGCCGCCCCGCTGCTGCTGCCGGACCTGCGCCGCAAGTACTTCACCGCGCCGCTGTTCAACTGGTTCCAGAAAGTCCTGCCGCCGATGTCCGAGACCGAGCGCGACGCCATCGACGCCGGCACCGTGTGGTGGGACGGCGAGCTGTTCAGCGGCCGCCCCGACTGGGACAAGCTGCTGGCCTATCCCAAGGCGCAACTGACTGAAGAAGAACAAGCCTTCATCGACGGTCCTACCGAAGAACTGTGCGCAATGGTCACCGACTGGGAAATCGGCCAGGCCATGGACCTGCCACCCGCCGCCTGGGAACACATCAAGCAGCATGGCTTTTTTGCCCTGATCATCCCCAAAGAGTTCGGCGGCAAAGGCTTCTCCGCCTACGCCCACTCCCAGGTCGCGATGAAGCTGGCAACCCGCAGCGGCGACCTCGCCTCCACGGTCATGGTCCCCAACTCCCTGGGCCCGGCAGAATTGCTGCTGCACTACGGCACCGATGAACAACGCAACCATTACCTGCCACGCCTGGCCCGTGGCGACGATATCCCGTGCTTTGCCCTGACCGGCCCACTGGCCGGTTCCGATGCTGGCTCCATGCCCGACACCGGGGTGATCTGCAAAGGCGAATGGGAAGGCAAGGAAACCCTCGGCCTGCGCCTGAACTGGGAAAAACGCTACATCACCCTCGGCCCGGTAGCGACTTTGCTCGGCCTGGCCTTCAAGGCCCATGACCCGGATCATCTGCTGGGCGACAAAGAAGACTTGGGCATCAGCCTCGCGCTGATCCCTACCGACACCCCGGGTGTTGAAATTGGCCGCCGTCACCTGCCACTGGGCGCCGCGTTCATGAACGGCCCCAACTCCGGCAAGGATGTTTTCATTCCGCTGGAATTCCTGATCGGTGGCCAGGAAATGCTCGGCAAGGGCTGGATGATGCTGATGAACTGCCTGTCGGTAGGCCGTTCGATTTCTCTGCCTGCCGTCGGAACGGGCGCGGCCAAGTTCACCAGCCTGGTGACCGGCCAGTACGCCCAGGTGCGTGAGCAGTTCAACGTCCCGCTGGCGGCCTTTGAAGGCATCCAGGAAGCCCTGGCCCGCATCGGCGGCAACGCGTGGCTGATGGACAGCGCGCGGATGCTCACCGCCAACGCGGTCGACCTGGGGGAAAAACCCTCGGTACTGTCGGCGATCCTCAAGTACCACCTGACCGAACGCGGCCGCGAATGCATCAGCCACGCGATGGACGTGCACGGCGGCAAGGGCATCATCATGGGCCCCAATAACTACCTGGGCCGCAGCTGGCAAGGCGCGCCGATCTTCATCACCGTGGAAGGCGCGAATATCCTCTCGCGCAACCTGATGATCTTCGGCCAGGGTGCGATTCGCTGCCATCCGTTCGTGCTCAAGGAAATGGCCCTGGCCGGTCGCGAAGACCATGACCAGGCGCTGAAGGAATTCGACGGCCTGCTGCTGCAGCACATCGGCTTTGCCGTGAGCAACGCCGCCAGCACCCTGGTGTTGAATCTCGGTTTCGGCCACTTCGAAAAGGCTCCGGGCAACCGCCTGAGCCAGGGCTATTTCCGCGCACTCAACCGTCAGGCCGCGGCGTTTGCGATGCTGGCGGACCTGAGCATGATGCTGCTGGGCGGCGAGTTGAAACGACGCGAACGCCTGTCGGCACGTCTTGGTGATGTGCTGAGCCACATGTACCTGGCATCGGCTGCACTCAAGCGTTATCACGACCTGGATTCGCCAGACCACCTGGAACCGCTGTTCGCCTGGGCCATGGAAGAGAGCCTTGGCCACTCCGAGCGTGCACTGGATGAACTGCTGACCAACTTCCCGAGCAAGGCGTTGGGTTGTCTGTTGCGGGTGATCGTGTTCCCGTTCGGCCGCCGTCATAAAGGCCCGTCCGATTTGCTGGATGCCGAGGTGGCCGCAGTGCTCGGTCGCGCCAAGGGTGACCCGACCCTGGAAGCGGTTCTGGCGGGCTGCTATCGCCCACAGTCTGCAGAAGATCCGGTGGGCGCCCTGCAACATGCCTACGACCTGTTGGCCGACAGCCATCCGTTGCAGAAAAAACTCCACGAAGGCCTCAAGAGCGGCCAGGTCAAACCGACCGCGGGCGAACACGCCATCGATGCCGCGCTGCATGCCGGCGTGCTGCAACCGGCCGAGGCGCAGACCCTGCGTGACGCTGAAGCGGCGCGGCGCAAGGTGATCGACGTGGATGATTTCAGCAAGGAAGAACTGAGCCAGGCTGAGGGGAAAGTCCGCTGATCCCAGCGGTCATATAAAAACGGGCAGAGTGCCCTGCCTCACAAATACTGATCCCTTTTGACGGCGTCTGTTGTCGTCATGCTGCGTTGCCGCTCCTCGCCATAGCAAGCTATGACTCGTCGCGGCGCCTTGCCTGACAACAACAGCCACTCGTCAAAAGGAATCGTATTTGTGAGGCAAGGCACCGAGCTATATACTCTCGCGCCCGTTTTGCTCTTGAGGACTTATCTCGTGTCCAACGTCGTTGCCGATCATCTCGTCTTGCTCGACCACCTGCGCAGCATCCTGGTTGCCGTCGGCGAAGCCGAACAGGTTCCCGAGGAAAGCCACCTCCTGTTCCTGGAGCGCTTCGATGAACTGCGCGCCTTGCTGCCCATCGACCCGATCGAAAGCCAGTACCTGGGCCAGGACATGATGAGCCAGGTCATCCTGCGCTACCCGCAAATTGCTCACCTGGTACCGCGCGACCTGCTGTGGTTCTTCGGTGGCGACTGCCTGCACTTCATGCCCGACGACGAGCTGGACCTGTACCAGGCCCTGGAAGAACGTCGCTTCGAAGCTGAACAGAACGACGAACCGTTCGACTGGAACCAGGAAAAGCAGTTGTTGGCCATGTCCAATGACCAGCCCAAGCACTGATTTCAGGGCTCACGCAGATCAAATGTGGGAGCGGCGGTGCGACTTGCTCGCGAATGCGGTGGTTCAGTCAATATTTTAGGTGACTGATACACCGCATTCGCGAGCAAGCCCGCTCCCACATTTAAACTGTATTCCTACCGCTTGTTCAGCGTCGGCTCTCTCTTCATGCACTCCACCAGATAATCAATAAACACCCGCAACTTCGGCGGCAGGTACCGCGTCGGCGAATGCAGTAGCCACGCATCCCCGTGGTACGACGCAATGAAATCCCACCCCGGCAGCACCTGCACCACCTCCCCCGCTTCCAGCGCATGCCGCGCCGTGAAATACGGCAAGCTGCCAATCCCCACATGTTGCAATACCGCATCCAGCCGCACGCCTGTGTGATTGGCCGCATACCGCCCGCGCACGCCCACCGTCACCGCCTTGCTGCCCTGACGAAACTTCCAGCGCGCATCCCCCGGCGTCTCGCCCAGGTAGATGCAACTGTGCTCCAGCAAATCATGGGGATGCTGCGGCGTACCGTGCTCCGCCAGGTACCGCGGCGTGGCGCAGATCAAATGCTCGATCGGCAGCAACTGGCGCCCCACCAACCCCGGCGGCGGGCTGTCGGTGATGCGGATACTCAGGTCGACATTGTCGTCAATCAGGTCCACATGCCGGTCCTCCAGGATCAGCTGCACGTCGACCTTGGGATAACGCCGCAAAAACTCCGGCATATGCGGATGCACCACAAAACGCCCCACCGCCTTGGGCACGCTGACCCGCACCAGCCCTTCGGCTTCATGGGTGTATTGGCCGCTGATTTCCATCACCGACCGCGCAGCACTGACCATTTCCTGGCAGCGCTTGAATACCTCTTCGCCACCTTCGCTGAGCCGCAACTTGCGCGTGGTGCGTTGCAGCAGGCGAATCGCCAGGGCCTTTTCCAGGCGTGAGATGCTGCGGCTCACGGAGGACGGCGATGCTCCCAGTTGGCGCGCAGCCTCGGAGAAGCTGCCGGTTTCCACCACCTTGACGAAAATCGCCATTTCGCCCAGCAGCGGTAAGGGAAGATTGATGCTCATGACGCACAAGTCCATTGAGATTTGAACGGATTATCACCCATTGGCGCACTTCTTATACTGCCGGTTAGAAACCCTGATGCGGATATAAATGATGACCCAGCGCCTGTTTTTTACCCATGACCACCTGAATGCCGAACTTGAAGTGCTGGGATGCACACCTTTTGATAACCAGTTTGCGGTCATCCTGCAGTCCACAATCTTCCATCCACAGGGTGGCGGCCAGCCCTCCGACACCGGCTGGCTCGGGGCAAGCCAGGTGTTGAAGGTGGTGCAGGAAGGCGATCATGTCGTGCATTACGTAGACCGCCCCGTGGCTCCCGGCGTGATCCAGGCACGCGTCGATGAAGACCGCCGCACCTTGCACACGCGCCTGCACTCGGCCGGGCATCTGATCGGCAATGCCGGTGAAACCCTGGGCTGGATGCCGATCAAGGCTCATCACTGGCCGGGCGAAGGCAAGATCACCTTTATTCGCGGCACCTCGGCCCAGGCCATGGACGCCGAGGCGATCCAGCGGCAAGTCGACCAATGGATCGCCGCCAACCTGCCGCGCCATATGGCCCTGGATGACGGTACGCGGCAAGTGGGTTTTGGCGACCTGCCGGCCTATGCCTGCGGCGGCACGCACGTGCAGGCATTGGGGGACGTGGGCCAGGTGACGATCCTGGCCCTCTCCGAGAAAAAGGGTGCGTTGTCGGTGCGCTACAGCTTGGATTGACCACTTGTCGGGCCGATATTTTCAGTGGGTGAAGCGCACAGTGTGGCTACTGTAAAAAAAGCGCCACCCCATCAACATGGTCGCAATACCCAAGGCGCAGATCAGGCCAACCCACATACCTTGAGGTCCCCACCCGAGGCCCAATCCGAGCCAGCCTCCCAAAGGCATACCGACTCCCCAATACGAGAAAATTGCCAACATCATTGGTACACGGGTGTCTTGCAAACCCCGTAGCGCACCGCTGGATAACATTTGCAGGCCGTCGGGAAGCTGCAGAGCGGCGGCGTACAGTATCAATGTCGAGGCCAGGGTCATTACGGCGATGTCCCGGGTGTACAGCCCCGCGATCCACCCATGACCGGACCACAGCACACACGCCGAGAGCAGTTGGGTCATGCAAACAATGCCATAGCCCGCCCAACTCGCCCGGCGCACACCTGCCGGATCACCGCGCCCCAGCGCATGACCCACACGGACGGTAGTGGCTTCGGCAACCGCGACGGGAACCATGAAACACACCTGTGCCACGTTGACGGCAATCTGGTGCGCGGCAAGCGGGATTGCACCCAACTGACCGATCAACAAGGACGTGGCAATAAACATTCCACCCTGCATCAGGATTGCAATACCGATGGGCAATCCGACTTTGAGAAGGCCCCTTATCTGTCGAAAATCGGGCCATTCAAAACACTGGAAGAGGCCCAGGTGGGCAAAACGCGGCGTCCACCATAGATAGGCCATAAACAAAACAGCTTGCAACCACATCATCGTTGCCGACGCGATACCAAGCCCTTGGGCACCCAACTCGGGGAACCCCCAGCGGCCGTGGGTCAACCCATAGCCCAGCGGCGCCAGCACACACAGACCGCCAAACCCGAAAACCATTGTCGGGCGCATCCATTGCAAGCCTTCGCTCAAGTAGCGCATGCAAAAAAACAGCACCAACGCAGGGATCCCCCAGCGAACCGCCGACAAGAATGCTTGCGCGTGGGGAATGATGTCATCTGCGATGCCCGCCGGGCCGAGCAAATGTGGCACCTGGCTAAGAAAGGCAAACATCATCATACCCAGCCCCAGTGCCAACCAAAGTGCCTGGCGAAACACCGCGCCTATTTCATCGTCGCGGCCGGCACCGGAAAGTTTCGCCACGCCAGCGGTCAGCGCGATCAGCGTACCAATGGCTATCAGCATCGGTAGCCACATCAAGGCGGTGCCGAGGGTCACCGCTGCCAGCGTCACAGTGCCATGATGGCCAGCGATGATAGTGTCGACCAAGGCTATCAGCCCGAATGAAACGTGCCCCACTAACAACGGCAACACCAACCTGACCGTGATGTGCACTTCCTGAAAGTATCTTTGCTTATGTGAAGAAAAATTCGACAACATAAAAAATCGCCCTGACGGTGACCATAAAGGGCGTGCATTTACCGATGTACGACTAGAACCTGACAAGTCAGACGCATCCTCTTTCCCCCTAAGAATAAACTTACAGAACTATGCGGAACACCGTGTTAGACGGCCATCGCCCCAACCCTGCCCGGCTCCACCACGAACGACTTGAGGGTCGAGACACTGGCATTCGGATCCTTCGGATCGGAAATCACCCGGAAGTGCGTCAGCATATTCCTCTCCTCAAGCGCCACCGACACATAGCCGCGCTGGCGGCTGTCGAAAAACTTCACATGGGGATTGAGGGGCAGGATCGCACTGAACGCATCAAATGGCGGCCCGTCAGACGTCACCGACGTGCCGACAAACTCGGTCGCGACCACGGGCGAATCCGGATTCCCTGCGTCAGCGTGCAGGTCCGTCGTCCAGAACGAGTGAATATCGCCGCCCCAGAACACCGGGTTATTCACCTTTCTGCGCACCATCGACGCAAGCATCCGCTCACGGTTGGCCATGTAACCATCCCAGCCATCGGTCCAGCGGCCGGGCTTGTGGTTGGTCAGGTCACGTTGCGTGAGCGGCGCGACCAACAGGTCCTGGGCGATCACGTTCCATTGTGCCCGGGACTCGGCAAAACCCTGATCCAGCCAAGCCTCCTGCTCCCAGCCGAGCATGGTGCGACGGGGATCGCGCAGGTCGGCACAGGTATTAGCGGCCACATGCCCCTTGTGGCTGCCATTGGCCAGGATGCATGGCTGCTCGGAGCGGTACTGACGCCCATCCAGCACATGGAAACGCGCCAGCCGGCCGTAGTCCAAACGCCGATAGAGGCGCATGTCCGGCCCGCGCGGCAAGCTGCTGGCCCGCAGCGGCATATGCTCGTAGAACGCCTGGTAGGCCGCCGCCCGCTGCTTGAGAAAACTCGTCACCGGGATGTTCGGGTCCTGGGACCACTGGCTGGCATAGTCGTTTTGCACTTCGTGATCGTCCCAGGTGACCACACTGGGCGCCGCAGCATGCAGTGCCTGCAAATCCGGATCGGTCTTGTACAGGGCGTAGCGGTTGCGGTAATCCACCAGATTCAACGCATTGCCGCTGCCGTGGGGGCGAATGATCTTGCCGGAATCAGCCGCGTAGGAACTGTCATAGATGTAATCCCCGAGGAAAAACACCAGGTCAGGCTGCTCGGCGGCCAAATGCCGATAGGCGCTGAAGTAGCCTCGCTCCCAATGGGAGCAGGAGACAAAACCCAGCTGCGCCGATGCCATGGCATGCACCGCCGGCGCTGTGCGCGACTGGCCCACCGGGCTTTGCGCACCGAGGCCCTCGAACTGGTACCAGTAAGGTCGACCCGCCTCCAGCCCGGCGACTTCCACATGCACCGAATGGGCGAAACGCTCGCTGGCCATCACCTCGCCCTGGCGCACAACGTGCGTCATCGCTGCATCGCGGGCCACCTTCCAGCGCACCGGCACCGCGCGGCTCAGGCCACCCCGACCGTCGGCGGCATTGAACAGCGGCGCGAGGCGCGTCCAGATCACGAAACCATCGGGCAATGGATCGCCTGACGCCACACCGAGGGTGAAGGGATAGTCGATGCCTGCACTACGGGCAAACGGGCTGAGGATCGAAAACGCCGTGGCAACTGCAAGCCCGCCCAGTACGCGACGACGATCGTGATTCACACTCATCAACTGCGCTCCTTCCAAGCATCCCGCACCGACCAAAACAAATGCTTGTGTAGCGTTCTTACCATTGGCAGCAGGGTGGATAAATGCGGCAGTGCAATGCTCATGCAGGGGGACTCGCGAAATAAATTCTCCAAGAATGTACCCGCGTCGTGTCAGTTTCATTACGTAGATAAATAGACCCACGAGTCGTCTGTAAGACGCGTCCTAGAGCCTTAAAAGCTTAAATTAAAGTTAACCATTCGGTCATTTTTGGTTGCTAGCGTGTCGCCCCTAATCAACTGCGGGGTAGCGGAATGAGAACTTGGGATGAACCCAAAAAACGCAAGGCACACATCGAACTGATCCCGATGATCGACGTGATGATGTTCCTGTTGGTGTTTTTTGTACTGGTGAGTTTGAACGTGATTCCGGCCCTGGGCATGAAGACTCAGCTGCCGAGCGCCAGCAGTTCACAGCAGCTCAAGCCGCAAAATAAATTCATCCTGACCCTGGGCCTGGAAGGTCAGCTGCAGCTCGATGGCAAGGACCTGACCGTCGACGCGCTGGTGCCTGCACTCAAGGCCGGCGAGAAGCCAGACACCAAGTCGACGATCATCGTCAACAGCGACAAAGGCGTGGAAGTGTCGCGCCTGGTCGAGGTGATGGACACCCTGCGCCTGGGTGGCTTTACCTCTGTCTCCATCGCCACGAAAAAGTCCTGATCATGTATGCCTTGTTTCGTGCGCGTCGGCTGCTGGGCAGTGTCCCGGCCCTGATCGCCCTGGTGCTGATTGCACTGGGTATCCAGTCCCAACCCCTGAAGATCCAGCCGCAGTACGACGAGTCGGCGGTTGAACTCGCGCTGGTCGAGCCCGAGCCGGAAGTGGTCCCCGAGCCCGTGGTGGAAGAACCGCCGCCACCGCCGCCGGTGATCGAAGACGAGGAGGCCGAACCTGCCCCTCCGCCTCCGCCACCCAAGCCGATCCCCAAACCACTGCCAAAGCCTGAGCCCAAGCCAAAACCGGTGCCCAAGCCCGTGGTCGCCAAGCCAACGCCTGTGCCTGCGCCAGCTCCGGTGGCCGCCAAGCCGGTGCAAGCCGCTCCCGCTCCCACGCCAGCACCCGCTGCGCCACCGGCGCCGCCGAAAGTCGACGGCCAGGCACTGGAAGGCGGCTACCTCAAGGGCTTGCGCAACGAGTTGGACACCTACAAGCAATACCCCACCGGGCGCCAGGCGTCCCTTGAACGCCCGAGTGGCGAGGTGGTGGTCTGGTTAATGGTGGACCGCCAAGGCCGCGTCCTCGACTCCGGGATCCAGACCCCGGCGCCGAGCATGCTGCTCAACCGGGCCGCCACCAACAGCCTGCGCCGTATCAAGCAGGTGAAACCGTTCCCCGAACAAGCCTTCGGTGGACGTAACGAGCAGCGCTTCACCGCCACCTTCAACTACAGCGTGCAATAAGCACACACCACCAGGACGACAGTGATGAAGTTCACCCGGATTCATCTGGCACTCGTTGCCGCGACGAGCATGACCCATGGAGTGGTCATGGCAGATACCAGCGACAGTGACGTCGGGACTATTGGGGTACAGGGCAAGGCAACCGCTGGGGGCGGTTACATGGTCCAGGAAGAGAGCGCCAAGGGCCGCTCGACCATCACCAAGGAAGCGTTGGACAAACAGACGGCCACCGGCAACGCCATCGACAAGCTCAAGTACACCCCGGGCCTGAACATCTCCAGTGAAGACAACACCGGCCTCTCGGGCTTCCGCTTCACCATGCGCGGCATGAACTCCGACCAGGTCGGTATGTCGGTGGACGGCATGCCGATCAACGACTCCGGCAACTACGCGTTGTACTCCAACCTGTTGGGCGACCCGGAAAACATCGACCAGATTTTCGTCACCCAGGGCTCGTCGGAAGCCGACGGCCCGCACATCGGTTCCAGCGGCGGCAACATCGGCATCGTGACCATTCGCCCCACCAAGGAAACCGGTGCCTTCGTCAAGCAAGTGGTCGGCAGCAACGCCACCCGCAAGACCTTCGCCCGCCTCAATACCGGTGAAGTCAACGGCCTGAGCAACTGGCTGTCGGCCTCCCACACCGAAGGCCAGATGTGGCGCGGCTCGGGTGCCGTACGTGCGGACAAGGTGGAGTGGAACAGCTTCTTCGACGCCGGCAACGGCAACACCGCCAACCTGATCCTCAAGTACCACGAGCAGGACAACAACAGTTACAGCCAGTTGACCAAGGCACAGTTCCAGCAGTACGGCCGCAAGTACGACCCGTACCCGGCGACACCGGCGGTGGGCGCCAACGGCAAGGTCAGCAGCTACTACGACCTGGCGCAGAACCCGTTCCAGACCTTTACCGCCGTGCTCAACACCCAGTACAAGCTGAGCGACAACCTGTCCCTCTCGGTGATCCCGTATTACTACTACGGCAACGGCAGCGGCGTGGGCTCCTCGGCCTATGCGCTGAACAGTGGCTCGAACAAGGGCGGCGTTTTCGACCTCGGCAACCTGCCGACACAGGCTCAATACAACGCCGACGGTTCCGCGACCACCGGCGTCTACTACCGCCCTTCGCGCACCCAGACCTGGCGCCCGGGCATCACCACCAAGCTGAACTGGGACCTGGGCGACCACAGCCTGCAATTCGGCTACTGGTATGAACGCGCCCGCCAAAGCCAGACCCAACCGTTCATTGCCCTCAAGAACAACGGCAAGCCAAGCGATACCTGGCCCGACGGCAACTCCGTGGTCGACGCCAACGGCAACACCGTACAGGGTCGCGACCGCTACACCGTGACGCCGGCGCAAAAGGTCTGGACCCAGGACACCTGGTACATCAACTCGGACTGGACGTTGATCGCGGGCATTGCCTACATGAACGTCGAGCGTGACGGCACCAACCACGGCAGCCTCACCGAGCAACCCGGCAAGGCCAGCCAGACCTACAACAAACTGCTGCCCAACGCCGGCCTGAAATACCAGCTCGACGAGCGTGACCAGTTGTTCTACAGCCTGTCGCGCAACATGCGTATTCCACAGAACTACGTGCTGTACGACAAAGGCGTCGGCTCCCTCGACTCCAAGCCGGAACTCAGCTGGAACCAGGAACTGGGCTGGCGCTACACCGGCGAAGACAGCACCCTCGCCGCGACCCTGTTCTACATGCAGTTCAAGAATCGCCAGCTCACCTCCCTGGACAGCAACGGTGATTCCGCCGACATCAACGCCGGCACCGTCATCAACAAAGGCCTGGAACTGGAGTGGAGCGGCAAGCTGCTGCACAACTTCAACTACTACACCTCCTACACCTACACCAGCTCCAAGCAGCAGGACGACCTGACCGTCTACAGCGCCGGCAAGCCGATCGTGCTGCCCACCAGCGGCAAGCAGTTCGCCAACGTGCCGACCAACATGCTGGCGGCCAACATCGGCTATGACGACGGGCGCTTCTACGGCACCTTCGGCGGCAAGTTCACCAGCAAGCTCTATGGCGACCTGACCAACGACGAAGCCATCTCCGCCCGCACCATCTTCAACCTCGGCGCCGGTATCTACCTGCCGGTGGACAAGAAAGTCGTCAAGGACGCAACCCTGCGCCTGAACGTCGACAACCTGTTCGACAAGAAGTACCTGGACGGCGTGTACACCACCAAGACCAACTCGGCGAGCTACAGCGGTTTCCGCGATGGCGACCCGGCCTACATCGTTGGGCTTGACCGCACCGTCACCGTTTCCCTGGAAGCCAATTTCTAACTGCGAGGCTCAGCATCATGGACATGAACCTGCTTCACCAAATCACCTTTTATGTGATGTACGCCGCACTGGCGATTGCAATCTTCATCACCATCGAACGTGGCATCTACTTCGCCTACGTGCGCCGCCAGGCCCGTGCATTGACCGAAGTGCTGGGCGCCAATGTGCACAGCGAACGCGACCTGCCGGAAAACCTGACTCGCCGTGACAGCCTGCCGCTGAGCATGGTGCTGCCGATCCTGGCGCAGAAGGCGTCCCATGGTTCGCGCAAGGACCTGGACGACGAGATCGAAACCCAGTACCTCAAGACCCGCGCGCCGCTGTCGCGCAGCCTGTGGATCATCGAAACCATCACCACCGCCGCGCCGCTGCTCGGCCTGCTGGGGACCATCCTCGGCATCATCGACACCTTCAAGGCGCTGGCCAGTGCCGGTGTGTCCGACCCGGGCCAGATTTCCGGTGGTATCGGTACGGCCCTGTTCGCCACGGGTTTGGGGATCGCCATCGCGCTGTTCTGCGTGGTGTTCCACAACTTCTTCCAGGACAGCCTGGAGCGTATCAACGACCAGCTGAAAATCCTGCTGATCCGCGCTGCAACCGGTGCCCGCGTGCAGGGTGAAGTGCCGCACCTGGTACCGACCCCGCTGCACACCCGCACTGCGTGACCTTCCCGGGGCGGGCGCATCATGCGCCCGCCCTTTTTTTGCCCGATGAGACGCCTATGTCCATATCGCTGAAATTACGTATCGCCGGCCTTGCAGGCCTGCTCCTCAGTCCGCTTGCCCAGGCGGACTTTTCAATTCCGGGATTTGAGTTGGTACACACCGTGCCAGTGGACACCCAACTTGGCACCGCCGATCTGCGCCAGCCCGGCCCCGTGTGGATCCAGCTGTTCGACGGCGCGAAAAGCCGCATCGACATCGGCCAGTTCTACGCGGCCAACCATCCTGGCTCGGTGATGGACAAGGTGATTGAACACCTGGAAGCCGCCGGCAAACGCGGGGTGAAAATTCGCTTCCTGCTGGAAGAAAAAGGCGTGCGGCTGTCGGAAGCCTCGACCCTGGAGCGCCTGAAAGCCATTCCCAACCTGACCTTCCGCATCCTGCCCTATGGCAAGCTGAGTGGCGGGATCATCCACGCCAAGTATATGGTTGTGGATGGCAAGCAGGCGTTTATCGGCAGCCAGAACTTCGACTGGCGTTCGCTGGAGCATATCCACGAAACCGGGCTGTTGATCAGTGATGCAAATGTCGTCGCCCAGACCCAGGCCATTTTTGAACAGGACTGGCAGGCCCAGGCTGCGTTGGCCGACAACCAGCCTGTTGCCCTGCCCGCCACAGGCGCCACACCGGCACGCACCGGCAACTACCTGGTAGCCAGCCCCCAGCGCTACAACCCGCCGGGTGTGGGTGATTCGCAGCTGGAACTGCCACGTCTGCTGGGCGAGGCGAAAAAGGAAGTGCGCGTACAACTGCTGGACTACGCGCCGCTGTCCTATGGACCTGACAGAACCCGGCCTTACTACGCGATGATCGACAATGCAGTGCGTGCAGCGGCAGCGCGCGGGGTCTCGATCAAGTTGATGGTATCCAACTGGAACACCGAAGCACTGGAATTGCCGTACCTGAAAAGCCTGGCGGTGCTGCCGAATGTCGAGGTCAAGATCGTCACGCTGCCCGAGGCCAGGCAAGGATTTATTCCTTATGCGCGGGTGATCCACAGCAAGACCATGGAAATCGACGGGCAAGTGGCGTGGGTAGGGACCAGTAACTGGCTGGGCGGTTATTTCGATAACTCGCGCAACCTGGAAGTGGTGATGCGCAGTGAGGCGATGGCCAAGCGTGTGGGAGATTTACACGAGCAACTGTGGGACGGGCCGTATGCCAAGGCATTGGACGTGACAAGCGAGTACCCGGAGCCGCATCCGGGCAAGCCGTGAGCCGTTGCCTGCAAATCCCATGATTTGCGGGCAATGTCACATTGCCAGATATGAATGTTGCACTTTTCCGCCGTTGCGCTGACCAACCCTGCACACCTCATGGAGGGAGAGCAGGGATGAACACCACACGCAATGGACTGTACGGTACGGCGCTGGTTTGGGCGGCCATCGGGCTGGCAGGTTGTGCCAATTCCATGACCTCCACCGGGGTGCCGGGGGTGAAGATGGGCGACAGCTATGAGCAGGTACTCGCCGTGGTCAGCCGTGACAATACGGTGACCAGGAAGATCGACGGGCAGGGATTCCGGGCTGAGGGTTACTCGCAGACGTTCAAGGATTGTCGCAGTACATATTTTATCTTCCAGGGCGCCGATGGCTTGCAGATGGTCAGCCATGAGCCCGCGCCGCATCTGTCGGTCAGCCAGAACTGCCGCCAGCCATGAGAACCTTACGTGTAATTCCCGCCCTGTTCCTGGTTCTTCTCAGCGGCTGTGGCCAGGTATATAACGTCCGCTCCCTCAACACCGCCTATACAGCGCCACCGTCTGCCGAGACGGCGCGCTTGCGCATTATCAGTGACGGCATGGTGCGCGCAGTGCCCGGGCGCGATTGCCTGGACTGGAATGTTCCCGGAGCAGGCGTGATGGTGTCCGCCAAATCCGGCTTCGCCGACCGCAATGGCGCAAGCCTGGGGATGCCGGGGCCGATTTACACCTGGGACGGTGCGGTGTCGTCCGAACAGGTGATTCCGGCGAACACACCCATTGCCTTTCATTACCTTGGGTTGCCGCAATATGGCCGGCAATGTTTCAACACCATGACCTTTATCCCCAAGCCCGGCATGGACTACATGGTGCGAGCATCAATGTCCGGGAGTTGCTCATTCGAGCTTGCTGAGCTGCCGAAAGGTGCCGAACGATGGAGTCCGATTGAACCGACGCCATCAGGAAGGCTGTCGATGTGCCATGCGATGGATAATTTCTAGCGGTACAAACGCAACGTGGGCCGAGGCATTGCACTGCGGCTCACAAAAAACCCACAAACAAAAACGCCGATCATTGCTGATCGGCGTTTTCGTTAAATATGGAGCGGGAAACGAGACTCGAACTCGCGACCCCGACCTTGGCAAGGTCGTGCTCTACCAACTGAGCTATTCCCGCAAATGGCGTCCCCTAGGGGACTCGAACCCCTGTTACCGCC
>Ga0075034_1000677_pt1 | contig 18267 bp, 18 predicted proteins | sample SynthPrep_16_END_FD_71519 | JGI IMG/M metagenome (GOLD analysis project Ga0075034, IMG submission 71519) | Synthetic microbial communities from Ohio, USA - SynthPrep_16_END_DS12_MetaG | ecosystem: Engineered > Bioreactor > Aerobic > Activated sludge | place: USA: Ohio, Columbus | collected...
TGGTTGATCTTGGCGGTACAGACGATCATCACAGCGCCGTTCTGGCTGATGCAAATGTTCTACCCAAACCGGCAAGGTGGTTTGCAGGGGACGAGCATCGCGCGGGCATTGATGGTGCTGCTGGCATTGCTGGTGCGCCCGGCTCTCATCATCATCGGACTTATCTTCTGCATGATGCTCATGCGCGTGGGGCTGGATTTCCTCAACATCCTCACACGAAACGCATATGCGGCCATGGCTTATGCTGGACCGGTCAGCGCCGGGGGGCAGTTGGGCAATATCGCGTTGGCAATCGGCGGGTTCATGATCTACGCCTCGGCGGCGGTAGCGCTGGTTTCCATCTGCTGCGGCCTGATCGACGGCGTTGGGGATGCCGTGATGGATGGCGTCGAGGCAGGTATGAGCCGGTTCCTCGGATCGCAAGCGCAGCGCGGCGAAGGGATGCTTGGAAATCCTGCTGCTGCGGCAGCATCGCAGATTGCCATCGGCGGGCGTGGGTCGTTGGCCGGAACTGGCAGTCAGATTGCCCGGATGCGGAACCAGCCACGCGGGGGCCTTGGCAACGGAGGGAGCAATCCGCCCCGTCGCCTTGGTGGCACAGGGAAGTAGTTGAATGGCGAAGCGCACGAGAGAGTTTGAAGGCGTCGAGCATACAGACGTTGTTCGCTTATCCTCCCGGCGCGAAAGGAGGAAAAGCCTCACCGAATGGGTGAAGGATTGCCACAACGATCCCGCTGACGTTCTCAAGCCCTATTTTGGCTTGGCTGTCATAGCTCTGCTCTTGTCTTGGGCACCATTCTGGCCGGAACTTCTGGCGATTGGCGCGGTATTCCTCGCTCTGTCACAGGGGAGCTATGCCCGAAAGTTGTGGGATGCCCCTTACCGGGTTCCTATGGACCTCGGCAAAAAGGGCTTCAAAGACAAGTCTACAGGCGACCTTGGGGCTGGTGTCATTTACCATGGAGTAGGTCGGGGGGCGTACTCCGGTCAGGAGGTATGGTCTGCCGCGAAAGACATCCAGACCCACAGAATGGTGCTTGGCGGCACCGGTTCCGGTAAGTCCGAAGAGATATTTGGACTTGTGTTCAATGCCCTTTGTCTGAACAGCGGTACGGTTATGGTTGACGGTAAGGCATCGGCCGATACCCTCAACTCATTGAAGAAAATCGCTCGTCTTTTCGGTAGGGATGAGGACTTTCTGACCCTGAACTTCATGATGGGCGCGAAGGATTTTTACGGTCATTCCGAAGTTAAGCTGACCAACACGTTCAACCCCTTTTCGATGGGGTCATCTGACCAGAAAAGCACGCTGATGGAAACATTCATTCCGCCAGCAGAAGGATCGAACAGCGTGTTCGCGCAGCGAGCTATGCAGCTCAACAAGGCGCTTCCCCGGCCCCTGACTTTCCTTCAGGAGAGGGGGTATGTGGACTACAATCCGCGACTGCTGACAGAGTTTTTCCAGCTCAATAACGTTGAAAATCTCGTATGGTTTGGCCGCTTCAGAGACAAGCACGGCCGCGTTGTCAGCCTGCCGGATGAAGGGAAGCATGAGGATTTTCTTCGGTTGAAGCAGGCTTGCCAGAGCTTGGAGCAGGTTCTTCTCGATCTGCCGGGCTATAGCCAGGTCATGCCGAAAGAGCCGCCTCCCATGATCGACGCCAACGATACGAAGATTGCGACGGCGCTCCTGTCTGGCGAAAAAGAGGTCGAATCGCTCTCCCGAGAAATGATAGAAAGCTATCGAAAGCTCGCAGGAGGCACGGGCGGGGGCGATCAGAACCAAGCGAACGAAACATCTCGCGCCGAGGTTTACCGTCAGTGGGGTTACATGACGATGAGCCTGTCGGAACCCGCTGCGATGCTGACCTATTCCTTCGGGCATGTGTTCAACGCGCAGGTCGGTGAAATCAACATGAGCGACGTTTTCCTGAATCGTCGCATCGTGTATGTAATGATCCCGTCGCTCGAAAAAGCTCCACCAAGCACAGCGGCTCTTGGAAAGATCACGGTTGCGGCTGTGAAACAGGTTCTCGGCAACCTGCTCCATAAGCCGCTTGAGGGCCACCGCCGCAGTATTGTGGACGCATCACCTAGCAAATCGAACATGCCATATCCGTTCATTTTCGATGAGTACGGATATTTTGTTGTCGAGGGATTTTCGGTCGCCGCTGCGCAAGCCCGTTCTTTTGGGGTTTCATTGACGTTCGGTATGCAGACGCCCGACTCTCTCGAAAAAGCCTCACCGCAGGAAGCCCAAGAGACGCTTCAGAACACCACGTTGAGGCATATCGGCCGTTTCGTCGGGGGCGAAGACAGCAACACATTTAAGCTGATCCGGGGGTGGGGATCCAAAGTGATGACCCCTGTTTCGAGAGGGATGAAGGTTGATCAGCGCGCTGCCTTCAAGACCACCCGCTTGAGTGATGAGGTCAGTTACGAAGAAGAGGACGTGATCAAATATGCCGACATCGCAGGGCAGCAAGACGGCCAATTCCATTTGATCGTAGGCACGCAGACGCGGGAAGGACGGATTCGACGTGGTGAGAGCCGGACGATCCGCTATACCGCTTTCTATACCGGTGGGGTCCCTGAAGTCACAGAATGGCGGCTAAATCATTTTGTGCCGGTAAAATCTCGTGATCCTGAATCGATAGAAGCAATTCGCAAGCGCGATCGCCAAGAGAAGATGCTTGAGGAGCTGAGCGCGGAAGGCATCAAAGAGTGGTCATTTACGCAGGCTGATCCGACGAGACGATATCTCGACCATAAGGATCGAGACGGCATTGCGGTTCTGCTCCGTGATATTCTTACGACGCTTTCAAGTGTGATCCGCGATGAGCGGTTTCGAAGGAGCAAGCCAAAGGCTGATACGCCTATCGAGGTTGTGGCTGAAACCCTTAAAAATATGCTGGAAAGCGGCATCGTTTCTCAGGGGCAGCTCGATGCTGCGATTGTCGAAAGCCTCGCCGCGCTAGACAGCAGCAGCGGCGCTATATCGGTAAACCGCGAAATCGACCAGTTGGAGGATGCGCTGAAGGTCCGTTACGCGGATAGCATTTCGAGCGCAGGGTTGTCGGCAACGGATAGCGAGCTGGCAATGGCGGCGTTTGGTGTCTTGATTGACCAGCCTTTGCGTGTGGCAAGGCGCACAGCTCTTCGCAACAATTCCATTCGAGCGGCGACTTTGAATACAGGTGCGCTTTTGGCTGCGGCTGAGTGAGGACTTTAACTCGTGAGCGACCTAAAATCCTTGATATGATTGGGAATTTGACATATATTTAGAAACGGAAATTAATGTCGAATTTTTTGCAGGAGGTTAAGGTGTTGGAATTCTTCGGAAAAAAACCAAAGCCCCAGATGCGTGCTGCGGATGTTCGCGACCTCTATGACGCAAGCCTCTTTAATGGCCTGACGCTCGCAGAAGGAAATGTAACGGCAGAAGGTACGTTGACGAACCTCCTGATCCAAGGCGAATGCGCAAGGCTTACTCTGGTCGATCTGCTGGAGGAAACCCGTGCTCTTCACGAGACGCAAAAGGCGCTTCTGGAAGAGATGAGAGCCGCCCGACTGGCGAATGACTCTCGGAACGCCGCATAAAATACTTCTGCAACTTGCGAGAGACGGAAGGCACCTGCCATATAGGCCGGTGCCTTTTTTATTTGGGGTGGAATCATTGGACAGGAGAGGACATGCAAATGAAACGAATAGCTATTTTGATTATTTGCGGACTGCTTGCTGGCTGCGGAGATAAGGGGCCGAGTCACGCGGAAATTGAAGGAGCTGTGATGAGCCGCATGGCACAGCAGTATCAGGAGGCCGTACAAGCGTATGGTGCCGCCGCCGCCGAGTGGCATGTTATCCCGCCTCAGGCTGTGAAGATCGTTTCAATCGACAATATCCGGTCTCAGGATGACGCGACCTATCTTGCCGATGTGACCCTAGAGCGCGTGAAAACGGGTGCGAAGGATACGCGGGCCTTGAGTCTGCGGATGATCGAGGGCGCTTGGCGCGTCGTCAGCCAGTAGGACAGCGGCGCGAGGTCTCGTGAGGCGAGACACATTTACAACTGCCCGGAAATGTTTGATAGAAAAATTGATTCTAAAATCGTTGTCGTTTAAGGTGGCGACGGTTGATTTGTAGATGGCTTTCGCTCGATGGCGAAAACCGGTTTATCGGGTTCTAACAACGGGATTGTCATGGCTGAGACCACGTCATCGAAGGAAAGCGTTTCGGGAACGCAGAAGATTATCATTCAGGGAATTTGGGCTACAGCATTCGTTGGCGTAGCCTGCTTGGGGGTCTTTGTTTTACCGAAGCAGTTTGCGCCGCAGAGCGCACCGCCCATGATGAACGGCTACCAGCCTCAGCCGGGCCAATATCCGCAACAATCGCAGGGCCAGTATCCGCAGTTTCCGGGGCAGCAGCCGGGCTTCTATCCGCAGCCGGGTCAGTATCCACAGCAACCTCAATATCAGGCGCAACAATTCCCGTTGCAGCAGCCTTACCAGCCTCCGCAGGTCCAATACCAGCAGCAGCAGCCGGTACAGCAGCAACCGGTGCAGCAAACTCAGCAGACGCCGCAGGCTCAGCCGAACGCCATCGCATCGGCGCAACCCATTACCCGGCAAGGGGTCGATTCCGGGTATGAAATTGCCGACCTGAATGTAGCAAACCAATTGCTGACCGGCCTAGCCTCACTGGCGAGCATTACCGACACGCCTGCCGGTCAGCAGGCGAGCGAGAAGAACACCATTGTCATGTTCTTCGATCCTCGGTGCCCGTATTGCCAAGCAGCTCATAAGGCGCTGTCAGGCAAGTACCCGATCCGTTTTGTGCCGTTGAGCGTGCTCGGCGATCAGGCCACACAGCTTGATGCGTTGCCGGGCATTCGGGGTGTCCTGAAACAACAGGATAAGGTCAAGGCGCTTCACAATCTGATGGCACAGCAGACTCAAGGTCTCGACATGTCGCCGGATGCCAACCTTGACAAAGAGGTCAACCAGAACTTCGAGGTTTGGCTGACGCTGGCGGCAAATCTGCCTGATCGTGCTCCAGCAGTACCGCTTTTCGTGGTGCCGAAAGCTTCTGGCAAAGTCGCCGTTCTCAAGGGGTGGGACAATTCCATGATGCCGGTTGTCGATGCTCTCCTGAAGGAATGAGGGTCGCCAATGGGGCTTTTCGATAAGAAGAAGAAATTCAGTGAGGTAAGGGTGCCAAAGTTCGCTTTGGCTACTCTTCCCGATCCGGTCGCGCCTTCTATCGCGCGTGAACAGATTATCGCCAAGCAGCAACAGCTTACGATCTTATGGACGGCGCTGATCGTGGGGACGCTCGCAGTGCTGTTATTCGGATATGTTTTACAGGCAAATGCGGTGACTGAACCTTACGTCGCCGATGGCGGGGTTTTTGGTTGCCCGGTGCCGATTTTGCAGGGGAATACGGCGCGGTGAAGTCGAAAGAGGCTATTTTAGAAGACAATGCAGCGATGGCCGCGATCTTGCGGAACATGCGCGTTTTCACGCTGCTTTTGGCAGTTGCCGTTGTTCTGATCTATGTTCATCTGGCGCAAATTCTTTATGCGCGGTTCGTAAAATTCCCGGCAACTGCCTTCTTGGGCACGACTGATGCTCAGTCAGTGTGTGCGCCTATCGGCCTTGATGAGCCGATGGTGGCGGACGCGACCGCTCGCGACTTTGCGGTAAACGCGATCCGCATGATCCAAACCTACGATTGGACTTCTTGGCGCGACCAGATCAACAGCAGCACGTCGCTTTATATGACGCTTGAAGGCCGCAACAATTATCGTCTTTCGGTCAGCGAGTGGGGCATCATCAAGGATGTCGTCTCGAAATATCAGAACGCTACTGCAACGCAGCGTGGTCCCGCAGTGATATCGCGGCAAGGGCCGACTCGTCAGCCGGATGGCACGTCGCGGTATGAGTGGGAGATCGTCGTCCCTATGACGCTGATCTACCGGAACTCACAGGATCGTCGGTCGGAAAACCGCGATTTTTACGCAACGATCGTTCGCACTCACAAATCCCCTCTCAATCCGAAGGGTATCGCGATTGGTCGCCTCGTTTCGACGCAGCCTGTGGAAGAGGGAGTGCGTCAATGAAGGGTGTCGAGATCTACCGCTTTGCGATTATAGGTCTTGGCGGTCTCTTTGGCCTTGGTGTCGTTGCGAGCTTTGCAATGACGGCCGACACCTATCTGATGAAGCCCGTCACGCAATTTGTCTGGCGTGAGCAGGGCACTGGCAGCTCGTGCAATGCGACGGTCCTGAAAGAAGCTGCGATCAGTCAGGCAAGGCTCATTGATTTTGCCTCTGATGCCGCAGTCGCGGTCAATTCATACGACTATTATAATCAGGCGACGATCATCGGTTCGGCTCTGAGGCAGTATTTCACGCCGTCTGGCCAAAACTCCTATGTGCAGGAAGTGAACCGTACCGGCTCCCCTATCGCCTTCAGAGAGAACTTCGTTACGCAAACAGCTTACCGATCTGGCGTTCCGAATATCAAAGAAGTCGGCTTTTTGCAGGGACGCCGTTTTTGGCGGGTGGAAGTCCCTATCGTTCAATTTCAGCAGTCAAACGTGGACACGAGGCGGTCGGACATATTGCTGACGATGCTGATTGTTGCGCTTCGGCCCTCCGACGCCAACCCGAACGGGATCGGGATAGACAGCATCAGCGCCACACAGAATTTCAACAAGAACGAGTCTTGATGGAGCAGGGCATGAAGATGAAGACCAAAGGGGTTCCGGTAGCGCTGCTACTCTCCGTCATGATGGGAGGCGCGGCTGTCGCGCAAGAACAGCAACAGCAGGACATCAATGCGCCGGTTGGTGAGCAAGGGATACCTCGGCAGGACCCCGGCCAGTATCAGCAGCAGCCAGGTACGCAGACCTATTCGCAGCAACCGAACCTTCCAGCCCGCGAACTCACACGGGAAGAGCTGGACAAAATCAGGCAAGGGATGGTGGATCGCACGGAAGGCATGATCCTTAAGCCCAACGAGGTCGGCCGCATCAGGGACGCCACGCTAGGTTCTCAGAGTGCTGCTGTCCGACCGACTTACTCGACTGATCCATACCCGAGCGCATTGCCTCGGGTTGTGAACGCTGCAAAGACACCAATGCAGACGCCTCCCACGGTGCGGATGGCCTTTGGTCTTACGACGCCTGTCACCTTCGTTGACAGCGATGGCTATCCGTGGCCGGTGGCGAACGTGACGTATAACCCGCAGATGCTGGCACAGGATGGGGCGGGATGCGGAAACGCTACAGGCGCGCAGGCGAGCGAAGCCGGTGAGCGGCCTACCACGATCAACCTTACTCCCTGCTATTTCGAGGTGTTCGGCAACATCAACGTGGCGCTGGATAAGTGGCCATATCCCATCGTGTTGTTGACGCAATCCGGCTTCCGGCCGCAGGGCGGTCAGAAGGTGAGTATCGACATGCCTTTGACTGTCGTGATCGAGGGGCGGTCTCCGCTCGCTGAAAAAGTGAAGCCGGTTTCTCTGAAGGGTCGGAATGTGCCGAGCGGCAGGAATGTCGCCAGACGGCCGGTGCCACAGAGTGACTTGGCAACCTATATCATCGGCCGGATACCGGCCGGGGCGCGGTCGGTAGCCTTGGAGGGTGCGCCTGATCTACGCGGCTATACCACGCCTAACGGTGATCTGGTCGTCGTCGGGCATGTTGAAATGCTCACTCCGCAGTTCGCGCAAAAGGTCCCTACGCCGGATGGGGAGACAGCCTATAGGTTCAATGGGCTACCTTATCGCGTGCTTTTCTCCGACAGATCGGGCGTGGAGCGCCCCGCAACGGTTCGATACTAAGAGGGGTTGACCATGAATAAGCTCGTTATTGGCGCAGCAGGGGCATTGGTCGTTGCTATCGGAGCCGGGGCCTTCATGCTTTCGGGACAAACGGCACCTGACCGTGGCGCTGGCACAGCCAGCAATCTTCCGAACGGCCAAAATGTGCCGCGAAACGATCAAATGACGCCGGTTGATACGAACGAGGCCAACAGGCGCGCTACCGTCAACAATGAGGACGCGCAGCAAGCTCGCCAAGGTGGCAGGGATTATCAAGCTCCTACCGTCATTACCGGCGTAGGCCCGGCTGACAAGGGTGAGGAACCAGTGGTTCCACCTGAAAAGAAGGCCGAGCCGGAAGAACGTGTCATCAAGGAAACAACGGAAAGAACGGTCTATGTGACACAGGTTCCGGTGCAGCAACCCGTGTCCGATCAGGCCGCTAGAGCGGCCATTCAGGCGCAGATTGATGCGCTTGCTCGTGGCGGCAACGGGAATGGGGGGAATGCTCCCCGCGTTCAGATGGCGACGCAAAAATACAAGGCACCCGAAGTCAAGGAAGAGAAACAGGCAGGACCAGTGGCAAAGCCACAGCCCAAAATGGTGATGCTGGCCCGTACTGGCGATGTTATTTTCGCGCGTCTGGATCGGGCTTTCAATTCCGACGATCCGGGCGCTCCGATTATCGTGTCGCTCGATGATGTGATCTACGACCCGGCCAGAGGCACGCGTAATGGGCCGTTGACGGGCATGCGCCTCGTGGGCCAGATCAGCTACTCCGATAATCAGGCGGCGATCTCCTTCAATCAGATCGTCACCAACACAGGTGCTCAATTTCCAGTGACGGCAATTGCCGTGTCGGAAACGCAGGCCCGCACCGGAATTGCAGCAGACGTAGATAAACACACGTTGCAGCGATACAGCGGGCTGTTTCTGTCTTCTATCCTGCAAGGCGTCGGTCAGGTCGGCCAGCAGCTCGTCCAGAATAACAGGACCGTTGCGGTTAGCGATGGTGTCATCGTATCTGGCCGGGAGCCTGTGAACTATGGACAGGCAGCTCTCGCCGCATTGCAGCCGCTTGGCCAGAACCTTTCACAAGCCGCAGCCAGCAATTTCAGCCGCCCCCCTACGATGTCGGCTCCGGCCGGGATGGGCTTGGGCGTCGTCTTCTTGGCGCCAGTGGTGATCCCGCAAGGGGTGCGATAAACCCGTGGGAGGGGCGATATGAACCCAAATAACCAGAACCTAGAGACTATGGGGCAATCGTTTTATGAGTTTCTGGCGTCGGCCGGAAACTTGATCCCGGTGATCTTTGCCCTTCTGAGCTTGGTCATATGCCTGAAAACCGGCGTCAATATCTGGCGGATGGTTCAAAGCGAAAATGACGGTTTCGCCGGTCACGGCGAGCAAACCGTGTACGGCCAAGTGATTGCGTTTGTCTTCGGTGCCCTGCTTGGGATTTCGGCTGTCGTCACCTACGCGCTTTCCAGCATGTGGGGGTAGCGCCATTCCGGCTATCGGTAACTTGTGCGTTTTGGAGGTCTGCCCATGGCGTTAGAGCCAGAAAACCGGAAAGAGGTCGAACGAGGAAAGCATGTTCTCGCCGCGTTAGAGTCGGCGAGGTCTCGTGTCATGGAACCTGCGCTCAACGCAACCACAAGGGACGAGGCTGTCGTTAAGCTTCACGATGCCGTTGTCGCCGCGAAAGCAGAGGCGAGATCCGGCAATCGCTACGTGCTCGATCATGCGAAGCGATATCCCACGGAATACGGTTTCCTTGACGATGGATTTGACGAGGAAAGTGAGGTTCGCGCGTATGAGCGGGCCGTTGAGGCTTTTGGGGAGCAGAATGTAGCCGTGGTCAACGGCATTCTGGAAGAGATCGATTCCCTTTATCAGTCGTCTACCGACATCGAGCGTCCTGAACCGTCTTACGACGCTGAGACAGGCTCCTACATGTACAATGCTGATGGGGAAGATCAGGGATGGCGGGAGAGTGCTCGCGTTGACATCGAGCGTAGAGTTGATGCGGCTTGGCAGCGGCTGATGGCGCTCCACGATGACGGTAACGGATACGTCGAGCAGGCCGCTCAGAGCAATGCGGAGCTTTTCGCTCGCTTGGTTGAACGGAAGGCTGCGATGGAAGGTGCGCGGCAGAATGTGCCCGGCAGTTGGGAAAATCCGATCCAGATCGGCCACAGCATCGAGCAGCAACTGAGGTACGCGGCGAACGGCGAGGCCCGACCCCAATCTACCGTCGAAGGAGATGCCATGAAAAATCCTGAACCCGTTCCGGGCAGTTGGGAAAACCCGATCCAGATCGGCCATAGCATCGAGCTACAGCAAACCTATGCGGCCAGCAAAAGCCTCGAATCTTCGCGGGAACGCCGGGTCATTCACGACGCCAAGCCAGATTCAGTCGAGATGTTCCGCGAGCTTTATCAGGATGTGGTTCGAACGGGTGATAGTTTCCCAATTGGAGCGCTTGAGCGCCATGCAGAGGGCCGATTGCAGCAGACCTATGCCGCACTGGTGCTGATCGAGAACGCAAGGGCTGCTGGTATCATACCGGAGAATTCGAAATTCGTTGCGACCGGCGCAAAGGTGCAAGACAAACGCGCCAGTAAGGCATATCCGGCCGCGCACCGGCTCCCGGCCGATCTATCGATTCAAGCTTCTGATGGCTCCCTTCGCCGACTGACGGACCATCTGACTGTCGATCTTGATCGCATATGGGTCGATAAAAACATTTTTGCTCCCACAGACCGCATTCATCGTCTCGCGAACGTCGCCGATCAGTGGGTGGAAGATGGTGGCATGAAGACCGCCTTCGTCAATGCTGCAAATGCCGTTTCGAGCGGCAAGATGACGGCAGAGGAAGCGCTGGAAGATATCGTGCAACCGGGTTATGCCGCCGCTCATGCGCGAGCGCTCGAAAAGGTCGAACGCAATTTTACGCTCATCGAGCGGCAAGCACTCTCGCAGAGGATCGTAGATCAGCACGGCCAGCCTTATCGGAAGGTGCCAGAGCCTACGGTCCTGAAAATCAAGGGCTTGGAGGAACGCGCTGCCGCGAAAGATGTGATGGAGCGCACGCTTAAAGCCTATAGCCGCATGGAAGAACTTTCGCCGTCTCTCCGGATGAAGAGTAATCTGGCGGTGAATGGCATCATCGACAATGAAATTCGGCTCCGAGAACATGGACCCAATTCCCGGCGTACACTTGCTCCGGGTGAGGCGATGGTTGAAGCCCGCCGTGCCGCTGGTGAGGCCAATACGGCCCTTACGAAACAGATGGATGAGATCATCCAGCTTGGAAACAAGGCGTCTGTTGCTGCTGCCGCAGCCGCCGATCCGTCTCGACCCATGGAAGCCCGAATGAGGGCTATGGGCGATGCTGGCGCTTATGGTGAGGCAATGAAAACCGCATGGGCCAAGTTGCAGAACGAAACCGGCCCGCAAGTTGTCAAAGGGTTATCTGAACGTCTTGAACGGTGTGGACCGCACGCGGGAGGGCATCTGGCCGCTGTTAGATCGCGCCTCGCCTCGCCTCCAAAAGAGGTTCTGCAGGCGGCAAACCAGATTGAAGATGCACAGGAGAAACTACAGCGCGCCAACCGTAGCCAGGTCGAATTCGGACAGCAGAATTCGGCTCGCCAGTCGCTTGGCCAGAGGCCAACGCCATCGATGGAGTAACGGACCATGGCGACGAACAAAGGCCCATCCAAAATTGCCTTTCTGCCCGAGTTGGAGGGCAGTGCGGCTATGACGGCACTGATAGACCGGGTGCGCGGGCTGGCGGCAAGCAACCAGTTCCCTAACGCTCTCAGTGCGATTGATGAATCCTTGGAACATCGCGTTCGGATCGCCGAAGGTTTCGCTTCAAGCACGTTCAACACAGATTTTGAGAATTTACCTGATGACGCCGATTTAGGCGGCTTCCTGTATCGCTTTACCCCGAGGGACCGCACATGAGCATGTTCAACCGGAATGCTGACCAGTTTTGTGATTTGAGCGGCTTCGATCCCGACACTCCGCGTCCCGTCATATTTGCACATGATGGCTCCGACATCACTCTGATCGAGATCAAGGGGATTCGCTCGATCACATCGGAAGTCGAATTTGCGGATCGCATGGTAGATATTTTTTCGGCCGAGCTGGCGCAGGTTATGAAGACGCCCGGCCATAACATGTCGATTTCATATGAATGCTCCTACAATGCCGAGAAGGTGGTTGATGAGCATCTTGACCGCGCCCGGCATAATGCCGAGCTGAAACAGTTGCGGATCGATACGATCCTGCGGGAAACGCGCGATGTTATCCTGAAGAGGGCGGTCAACGAGCGGGTTATAATGGCCCTCACGTCGCGGCCGGTAGCAGGGCCGCAGCGTGAAATGATGATGCAAAAGAAGGCCAACGATGAGGCCCGTAGCGAGCTGCCGGCGATGCGGTCGGCAATGGACCCTTTCATTGAGCTGAAAGGGCTGGAAGGCCCGCACATGGCCTATGTCCAGAGCGTCCTTTCGGCCTTGAGACGGTGTGGCGTCATGGCTGAGATCATGCGACCGAAGGAAGATGGATCGCGACCGGACATAGCGGCGATCAGGCAGGGCATCTTTTATCATGAGACGCCAGATGACTGGTTGCCTCACGAACCCGGCGCTGTGAAATATCCGCCGATCAAAAAAACCTTTGATAGCGATGTGTCAGACTTCTTCGCGCAGCCGCTGGCAAAGCAGATTCTTTCGTCGGCTCCTGTCGTTTCCCAAGATATGCGTCAAATTAAGTGGGGGCCGCGCACCTTTTCGGTTTGTCAGGTTCATCGTTTCCCGAAGAACCTCCGGCCGTTTAACATACTTGTTTCGCGCCTGCGGTCGGAAAAAATGCCGTACCGGGTCACTCTGCATCTGGAGTCGCTTAATCACGCGGATCGGCGCTCTATCGGGCTGCGGCAGGTTGCTGCGCAGCTCTTGGGCATCTTCAATTCCACGACAAAACTTCTCGGCCAGAATCTTCAGCTCGTAACGCAGGCGCTAGGTTCGGATACAGAAGCTGTTGTGAAGGCCAATCTGGAAGCTGCGACATGGATCGAGCCGCATGAGCGGCAAGAGCTGCTTCCCACGCGCGCCTCGCGTCTTCTGGTGGATATCCAGTCTTGGGGAGATTGTTCGGTTTCGGACAGTCCCGCAAATCCGGTGCGGGTGCTCGCCGAGACTGTCGCCGGTATGAATGCCACATCGAAAGGATGGCGCGGAGTGCTTGCGCCGGTTTCCGACTTGTCGGTCATCATGCCTCTGCACCGCACAGCGCCGGTTTTCCAAGCCGGGGATAGCCTTTTCACGGGCTTGGATGGGTCCCTTCTGCCTCACAGGGCTTTCGCCCCTGAACAGCCAGCATGGCTCACGCTTGGCAGCGCCGGTACAGGTTCGGGTAAGTCGGTCCTTTTCAACCGGATGAATTTTGATCTAATGGCCTATAGGTCAGGCAGTGAACTGCCTTTCATGATGATCGCAGACGTGGGTGTGTCATCGAGCGGCTGCATGAACTTGCTGAAGGAGCTGCTTCCGCCTGAGCGGCAGAATGAGGTTTTGTATGTTCGGCCGAAAAACACGGCCGAGTGGGCGGTTAATCCCTTCGACATTTCGCTTGGGTCACGTAGCCCCCTCGACCGTGAGAGGGTTTACCTGAAGAACTTCCTTTTGACAGCGATCCCGATGAAGGAGGATCTGCTTCCCGAGCTGATGACGCGCATTATTTCCCGCGTGTACGAGGTGAAGAGCGACCTCAGCATCGATTCACGCCCTAACCGATGGCAAGCGAACCTTGATCCGGTTCTGAATGATGCCGCCACCGCCGCTGGTATCGTTTTGAGCGACAAAACGCGCTACTGGACGCTCGTAGACGAGTTTATGCGACGTGGAATGCCTGAGATGGCTTCGAGGGCGCAACGCTACGCAGCGCCCCGCTTCAAGGATATTGCGACCATCATTGCAGAGCCGCAAATGAAGAAAGACTTCGGCGATGCGATGCTCGAAAAGCTGCAACGCTATCTGGAAGCGCTGGAAGCTGCCTATCCGATGTTCGCGAGCCATACGACGATGGAAACCGGCGCTGCTCGAGTCATGGCCGTCGACCTTCAAGACCTTCTGACGGTCGGCTCGCTCAATGATGAATTGAGCCGGAAAAACACGCTGATGTTCCTCATGACGCGACAGTTGTTCATGGCGAAGATCGCTGGCGACAAAGATGACATCCGCGCCATGACCTTCCCACAAGATGAGGCCATTCGGACGCTCTATGAGGATTATTGGACGCGGCAGTTCCAGACAATCGCCGAGACCCCGAAGCGCCTGATGATGGACGAATACCATCTAACCGGCACTATCGACACCATTAACGAGGTGGTCTGGCATGATTGCCGTACAGGTCGTAAGTGGAATCTTGAAGTTTGCTTGGTCAGTCAGGAACTAGGCGATTTCCGTGGCCTCACGTCGCAGGCCACCACAATCATGATTTTGAACTCGGATTCGCAGGAAGCCCGCAGAAAGATCATTGAAGAGCTTGGCGGTACGGAAGCCATCGATAAGGCGTTGACGACATATGTGAACGGTCCTGATCCTTCGGACCCTTCGAAGGGCGCGAACGTGCTGGTGATGTATAAGCTGCGAAACGACGAGAAGCGTTGGGTGATCTTCAACAATGCTCTCGGAGTGCGGATGCTTTGGGCACTTTCCACGAAAGCGGAGGATCGAGCCGTTCGTGATGAAATCTATCGTCGTGTCCCGCTGGATCGGGCACTTGATATCCTCGCCCGGCGCTTTCCAGAGGGAACCGCAATTTCCCGCTGGAATGAGATCGCGCGCTCGAAAAAGCGGAACAATGTCTCGCTGGCAAAGGTGCTGGCGGATGAGGTCATGCAGTACGATGCACAATACTCGTACCAGCAAGCAGCGGAATAAGAATGTCAGCTTTGCATTTCACAACGAAATCGTTATCTGATATGTTGTGAATGCCAGTGGGTTGTAGTATTACCGAAATCGATTGTTCGCCCCCGAAACAGGGATGAAAAGGAGATGGGAATGAGCGGAGTCAGTTCGGCCATGACGGCTGTGAAGGACAAATATTATGGGGCACTTGCTACTGCGAGTGTATCCTACTTTGCGTTGACGACATGGGCGTTCGCACAGGGGGCAGACCCCAAAGCGCCGCTCGATTTCCAGAAACAGGCGCAGTCGGCCGCAGCCAGTTCTCGTCTGAACCCGGACGATGCCCAATCGGGCTTGAACAATGTTGGCTCGACGTTCCTGTACGCTGGCAGTGCGCTCTCCATCATGTTTGCGCTCTATTCGCTCTACAAGTGGTGGGATGCCGTCAACAACGAGCAGAGCCGTCACAGTGCTGGCGGATCGTTCATGGCAGCGTGTATCGCTGGCGTGATCGGCATTGTCGGCATCTTCGTTGGTTGGGTGCAGTCCGTTGCTCTCGGAGGCGGGAGCTAATCCCTCCAAAGAGCTGTATGAGCACAAAAGCCCCGGTATTAAACGCCGGGGCTTTTTCGTTGACGGTATTGCTCTCACAAAAAAAGAGAGCCGCGAAAATCACGGCTCTCTTTACGGACAGGCGATGCTTGGGAGGAACGCGCCTATCAGGTGTTCATATATCTGGCGTGGCATTCACTAACTTTCACGGGGGACCAGCGATCGGAGGCGGCGCTAACCGCAGCAGTCTCGGCCTCGACAATTGATGCCGTTAGCCGGGTGCGCTGTTCGTACAAAGCCTCCACCGGGGCAAGGTGCTCTTTGATGAAACGATCATCAACATCAGGAAACTGTCGGAGCCAGTGACGCATTTGGATGCCTTTCCAATTTGCTTGATATAAGCTACAGATACTTATCTTTTCATACAAAACCAAAGTCAATATAAGTGACAGATAGTGATCTAAAAAAATCGCCTAGAGGTAGGGCCTTGTCGCCATGGCAAGCGCGCGCCCATGCGGCCGGGCTTCAGCAAAAGGTTCTGGCTGAGATCACCGGGAAAACTGAGATCAATGTAAGCCAGCAACTTCGAGGGATGTATGGCGGCAAGGGTGAGCCGCCCCGGTATGTCGTGGCGACGATCATAGCATGGGAGCTGATGACGCTCGATCAGCGCGAGGAATGGCTTGCGCAGCTTGGAAGCAAGGGAACCTTGCCGACACAGCATTTCACCCGTTCGAACGTCATGGAGCGTTTCCGGGCTGCTGTGAGGGCGCGCCGGGAAGAGTTGTCCCTATCTCGCGAGCAGATTGCGAATGCAGTTGGAACAACGCGGCGAGCGATCAAGGATTTCGAGGATGGAGGTGATGTCTCGATGTCACTTGCAGCCAAGATCGCGGAATCGGTCGGCTTGAGCATTGGTGTGATCGATACGGCAACCGCGAGCGGAATTGCTGGCGGATCGGCCGTGACGAGGGATACGGACACGTATGAAATTTCTGATTCACTGCCAGATGACTTGGAGGGAGCATGAGCGATGACAAGCTGAATGTCCTTCTTTACGACCGGCAGGTTGGGACGCTGGAGCGCTCGCGCGAGGGTGTTTTCTTCACCTACGCAAATACCTGGCTCGATGATGTTCGGAATGGACGAGGCGGTCACGCTCTGTCCATATCCATGCCGCTCACTGAAAGGGAGCACGGGCCAAGGGTTGTCGAGCCTTTCATTGCGGGGCTTTTGCCAGATAGTGCCGTTCATCGGCGGAAAATAGCCGAGAGTTTCGGGATCGATCCGGGCCATGAGAGCGATTTTGAATTTCTCAGAAAGATCGGCCGCGATTGTGCGGGTGCTGTGGTTTTCACAGACCCCAATGATCCCTATGCCGATATTCGAGAGCCGCCGAAGCTGAGAAAGCTGTCTGATGGGGAGTTGGCGCAGTACCTACGCGATCTTCCTATCAGGCCGCTCGTAGACGATCCTGAGACGGGCACACGTCTATCGTTGGCTGGCGTCAACGATAAGACTGCTGTCGTCATCTCCGGCGGCGCTGTGTCGCTGCCTTTGAACGGTTTTCCGTCTTCTCATATTTTGAAGGTGGATATTGCCGGGCTGAAGGACTCGATCAAGACTGAGCATTTCTGCCTTCGGCTCGCGGATGCTTGCGGTATCCGCGTCCCCAAGTCGTCTATCCATCAGGTGGAGGATACGGTCTATATGCGGGTGGCGCGCTACGACCGGCGCTTGCAGATGCGAGAGAACGGGCCTGCACTCCTAATCCGTGCCCATCAGGAGGATATGTGTCAGGCCCTCGCAATTCATCCAGAGTCAAAATACGAGGACAATCGCTTTAGCCCCGGCCCCGGCTGGAAGGACATGGCAGAGGTAATGAAAATGATGGAACGACCGGCCGTCGATCAGGCCGGGTTGCTCGACAGAGCGCTTTTCCAGTACCTGTCCGGCAATCCCGATGCTCATGGGAAAAATTACGCAATTCGCTATTCTCCGAGCGGGCAAATGTCCCTTTCGCCCCTATACGATCTGAATAATCAGGCAGCGTTCGCGGTCAATTACAAGAACGTCAAACCTCGCATGGCTATGGCAATTGGCCGGGATCGGGACGCGCCGGATAAAGGCGAGTTCTGGCGTACAAGGGTCACACGGGATCATTGGGCCGATTTCGCGAAGGACGTTGGTATGCCAGCAGCGCACGTCCTGAAGAAGCTCGATGAGATGACAACACGTATCAGTGCTGCCGTGACGACGCTTCGGGAGGAGTTTCGCCATACGCTGGCGGATACCCCTCTGCTGGATGTCGTCGTGGAGGACATTGTGGGCCGTGCCGACGCAGTGAAACACAACCGCCCCGAGCCGGAACGGCAGCAATTTCGAACGCCATCCAGTGGGCCGTCTGTCGGCATGTGACTGTCTAAACCTGAGCACCAGTCTTCGATAAGGTTGGACTCTCTGCCTCGACAAAATACAATGATATTGATTTCGAATTCATTGTGAATTGGGTGGGGCAATGGCCTTGAAGAGCTGGATGATTTTTTTCTGGATCGGACTGGTTGCTGGCGTCGTTGGTGTCTTGATGATCCTGAAGGATGGAGGTGGCCCTTGTTCGTTCTTCTGCATTGGCTGCTGGATAGTTCTTTGGGTGATAGCAATCAGAGCGGCCTTAAAACAGAACGAGATATGAGCGGAGGCGTGACATGAACTATGACCAGATGAGAGAAGAGCAGCGCCGCATACAGGAGCAGCAGCGCGAGGAACAACGCCGAGCCGACGAGCTGCGCCGTCAGGAGGCTATACGCGAAGAGCGGAGGCGGCAGGACGATTTAAGACGGCAGGAAGAGCAGCGGCGGCGTATGGACCGTTGACGGGCCTATTTACGGTAGCCGGCAGATATTTGGACATTGGGTCGGCGGCGACGCACTCGTACAAATGCGAAGCAAAACTAGCTTCCAGAA
>Ga0075034_1000688_pt1 | contig 17929 bp, 12 predicted proteins | sample SynthPrep_16_END_FD_71519 | JGI IMG/M metagenome (GOLD analysis project Ga0075034, IMG submission 71519) | Synthetic microbial communities from Ohio, USA - SynthPrep_16_END_DS12_MetaG | ecosystem: Engineered > Bioreactor > Aerobic > Activated sludge | place: USA: Ohio, Columbus | collected...
GGCGTAGGCCGGGTTGGCCCCCTGGCCGAGCTGAGCGGCCAGCAGCGCCTGGCAGATCGCTTCTAGCAGCAACAGCGGCAGGCACAGGCGGGCAATGGCTACCAGGTTGTGGCTGGAGAAGAACCAGGCGTCGCGCAGGACGGACAAAGGACTCATCGGCAGGCTACCAGGTGTCGTGGCGCGGGCTCTCATGGCCGCTCGCCAGGGTGGTCGGAAGACTCAAGGGTACTCCAGCTGCGTATTGGGCAGGGCGGCGAGCAGGCGTGGCAAATGATCGCCCGGTACTTCCAGGGTCTGTTGTGGCGAACCGGGTGAATACAGCAGGAAGTCGCAGGCGAGCACGGCGCGATCGATCACCAGGGTGATCCGTGCATCATGGCCGAACGGACAGGCGCACATCGGTACGCATCCCGTGAGTTCGCTCAGCTCATGGTCGCTGGCGATGCGAGGCCGGCTACCGAGCAGGTGTTTCAGGCGTGCCCAGTCGGCGCGAACCCCTTCCAGGGTGATCAGCATGGCGTAACGCCGAGCCCCCAGGTGCAGGAACAGGCTCTTGCTTTCCACGCCGCGCAGGGCGAAGCGCTGGCGTACGGCATGGGCGGTCGGATAGTCCAGTACCGCTTCGTGTTCGACCAGCCGATGCGGGATGTCCAGGCGCTCGAGCAGGTCGAGATTGCGCTGACAGAGGCGTTCCAGAGGTGTCATGGCGGCAAGGATAGGGGCTGTGGATCGGCCATGCCAGCGCTGCGCGAGCGCGCATGCCAGCGCCTCTGGCATACTGGCGCGCTCATGAGCCCGGAGGACACCCGGTGAAGAAGATCGCTGTATTCGCCGATGTGCAGAACCTCTACTACACGGTGCGCCAGGTCTATGGCTGCCATTTCGACTACAGCGTGCTGTGGGCGGAGGTCAGTCGTCGTGGCGTGATCGTCGAGGCATACGCCTATGCCATCGACCGTGGTGATGCGAAGCAGCAGCAGTTCCAGCAGATCCTGCGCAAGCTGGGCTTCACCGTGAGGCTCAAACCCTATATCCAGCGCGCGGACGGCTCGGCCAAGGGCGATTGGGACGTGGGCATCACCATCGATGTGCTCGATGCCGCAGCGCGGGTCGACGAAATCGTTCTGGCCTCTGGTGACGGCGACTTCGACCTGTTGCTCGAGCGTGTGCGCAGCCTCGGTGTCGAGGCGATCACCTACGGTGTACCGGGGCTGACGGCGCAGTCGCTGATTCGCTCCGCCAGCCTTTACGTGCCCATCGAGGGCGATCTTCTGCTTCGCAAGCACTGAGGTCAGTTTGGAATCCATCGCTGTCATCGACTTCGAAACCACCGGCGTCTCGCCGAGTCAGGCCCGTGCCACCGAGATCGGCGTGGCGATCATCGAGGACGGGCGCATCGTCGAGCGTTATCAGAGCCTCATGAACAGTGGCGCCTGGGTGCCGCCGTTCATCGAGCAACTGACGGGGATCAGCAATGCCATGCTGCGCAGTGCGCCGCCGTCGGATCAGGTGATGAACGAGGTCGCCGACTTCATTGGAGAGCGCCCTTTGCTGGCGCACAACGCCGCGTTCGACCAGAAGTTCTGGGATGCCGAGCTGGCGCGCGTGCGTCGCCGTCGCACGCAGCCGTTCGCCTGTTCGCTGTTGCTGTCACGCCGCCTGCTACCCGAGGCGCCGAGCCACAAGCTGGGTAACCTCAATGCCTGGGCCGGGCTGCCGCAGACGGGGCGCGCCCACCGGGCCCTGGCCGATGCCGAGATGGCGGCCTACCTGACGTTGCACTTGCAGCGTCTGTTGTTCGAGCGTCATGCCATTCGTGCCGACCATGACTACCTGTGCGGCCTGCAGAAGCTGTCGGCGGCCAAGGTGCGGGCGTTGTTGCGTGCCGGGTAGGGTGCGCTGCGCGCGCCGCTTTGGCCAAGATCAGGGCAGCACTGTAGCTGGGGTATCCCCGGTGCGCACGGCGCACCCTACATATGGGACGGGCGGCTGAATGCTCGTCCAGTCTGAGGCGTCAGCAAGGCCGAGCGTTTTTCTCGATCGAGCTGTTGGCGTCCGGTTGCACGCATACCGGCTCGTTGATCTGCTGGATCTGCGGATTCTTGTCGCGAATGCTGCCGGTGAAGCTTTCGACGAAGCGTGATGCCTGCACCGAGTCGGTGAAGCGGCGTGCGCCATTGAGGCTGCCGGTATAGGAGCCGTTGCTCGATGCATAGCACTGCTTGTAGCCATCGCATTGCAGGGCGACCACCCAGACCGGTGAATTGACCAGTACACCGGCTCGAGCGATGCCAGCGGTGAGCAGCAGGGCGAAAAGTGCAAGGCGCATGTCGATAACTCCTGTAGTCGAGCGCATGAGCTTAGCTGTCGCTCGTGCGACAAACCAGAAGACGCTGGCGGATGCCAGCGTCTCATCGACCATCAGTGATGCTCGCGGGTCGCGCGGAACCTGATGTCCGGCCAGCGCTCTTCCATCAGGCTGAGGTTGACGCGGGTCGGGGCCAGGTAGGTGAGGTGACCACCGCCATCCACGGCGAGGTTCTCGTAGGCCTTGTCCTTGAACTCCTTGAGTTTCTTCTCGTCGCTGCACTCGATCCAGCGCGCCGACCAGACGTTGATCGCCTCGTAGGCGCATTCCACCTTGTATTCCTCTTTCAGGCGGCTGGCGACCACGTCGAACTGCAGCACACCGACGGCGCCAAGGACGATGTCGTTGTTGCGCTCGGGGAAGAACACCTGGGTTGCGCCTTCCTCGGCCAGCTCTTGCAGACCCTGGCGCAGTTGCTTGGATTTCAGCGGGTCTTTCAGACGCACGCGGCGGAACAGTTCCGGGGCGAAGTGCGGGATACCGGTGAAACCCAGGTTCTCACCTTCGGTGAAGGTGTCGCCGATCTGGATGGTGCCGTGGTTGTGCAGGCCGATGATGTCGCCGGCGTAGGCTTCTTCCAGGTGTTCACGCTCGCTGGAGAAGAAGGTCAGCGCGTCGCCGACACGCACGTCCTTGCCCAGGCGCGCGTGGCGCATCTTCATGCCCTGGGTGTACTTGCCCGAGCAGATGCGCATGAAGGCGATGCGGTCGCGGTGTTTCGGATCCATGTTCGCCTGGATCTTGAACACGAAGCCTGTGAACTTCTCCTCGGTCGGTTCCACGCTACGCTCGTTGGCTGCGCGTGGCAGTGGGCGCGGCGCCCAATCGACCACGGCGTCGAGCACATGGTCGACGCCGAAGTTGCCGAGTGCGGTGCCGAAGAACACCGGGGTCATCGTGCCCTTGAGGAAGGCTTCGGGTTCGAACGCGTGGCAGGCGCCCTGCACCAGTTCCAGCTCTTCGACGAAGCGCTCGTACATGTCGCCGAGGTGGTTGCGAGCTTCGTCGGAATCCAGCTTCCGGATGATCCTGGCTTCGGTGCGCTCGTGGCCGTGACCCGGTGTGTAGACGATGATGTAATCGCCGGTCAGGTGGTAGACGCCCTTGAAATCCTTGTAGCAGCCGATCGGCCAGGTGATCGGTGCGGCCTTGATGTTGAGTACCGCCTCGATCTCGTCGAGCAGCTCGATGGGGTCGCGGATATCGCGGTCGAGCTTGTTGATGAAGCTGACGATAGGCGTGTCGCGCAGGCGGCACACGTCCATCAGGGCGATGGTGCGTGGCTCGACGCCCTTGCCGCCGTCGAGCACCATCAATGCGCTGTCCACCGCGGTCAGGGTGCGGTAGGTGTCTTCGGAGAAGTCTTCGTGGCCGGGGGTGTCGAGCAGGTTGATCATGTGCTCGCGGTAGGGGAACTGCATCACCGAGGTGGTGATGGAGATGCCGCGCTGCTTCTCCATTTCCATCCAGTCGGAGGTGGCGTGGCGGTCGGATTTACGCGACTTCACGGTTCCTGCGACTTCGATCGCCTTGCCCATCAGCAGCAGCTTTTCGGTGATGGTGGTCTTGCCGGCGTCCGGGTGGGAAATGATGGCGAAGGTACGGCGCTTGGCGACTTCGGCGGCCTGGGTGGTCATGAATGCGTGCCTGGATGGAATCGTTGAGGACGCGATGGCGCCCCTGGAAAACCGCCGATTATACCGATAACTGCAGGCTCTGGCCGAGAGTCGCTTATCGGCTTCAAGCTCCGTATGGAGGAGGCGGTTGACTCATCGACGGGCCGCGTCGAATGACGCGTAAATATCTCGTAAATGAATGGTTATGAAAATTATTCCCATATAGAGTAGCCGCCCGTCGCAGAGGGTCAGGGTAAGGGTGGCTCCGTCGTGTTCAAGAAAATCATCTTTCAGCTGCACTGGTTCTTCGGCATCAGCGCCGGTCTGGTGCTGGCCATCATGGGCATCACCGGTGCCCTCTACAGCTTCGAGGGCGAGATAACCCGCGCGCTCAATGCCGAGCGCTGGCAGATCCAGCCCAGCGAGCAAGGGCACCTCACGCCGGCCGAGCTGGCTTCGCGGATCGAGGCGGCCACCGCCGATCGTGTCACCGGGCTGTGGGTCGATGGCCGACACGATGGGCCGGGCATGGCCTTTCTCGCACCGCCTCCGGGTGAGCGGCGCGGGCCACGTATCGTCTTCGATCCCTACACCGGTGAAGTGCTGGCCGAACCCATTGGCCAGGACTTCTTTCACCTGATGCTGATGCTGCACCGGTTCCTGTCCATGGGCGAGGTCGGCAAGCAGATCACGGCCGCCAGCACCGTGGCGCTGATTTTCTTCTGCCTGTCCGGCATCTACCTGCGCTGGCCGCGCAAGGCATCGAGCTGGCGCACCTGGCTGACCCTGGACTGGAAGAAGAAAGGGCGCAGCTTCAACTGGGATCTGCACGCAGTCGCCGGCACCTGGGCGTTGCTGTTCTACCTGTGTGCCGGCCTCACCGGCCTGTACTGGTCCTATGACTGGTACCGCGAGGGGCTGACGCGCATGCTCTCCGACACGCCGCCCGAGCAGCGAGGGGAGGGGCGTGGCCGAGGGGGGCGCCAGGCGCCCAGCGGCCCGGCTCCCGAGGTCGACTACGACGTCGTCTGGCAGAGCATCCGGCAGGCAGCCGGGCCCAGGCTGGTTGCCTGGAACCTGCGCCTGCCGCCCGTGGCCGGGCAGCCGGCGACGGTCTTCTACATGCTCGACGATGCCGACCATGTGCGCGCCTTCAACCAGTTCCAGATCGATCCGAAAAGCGGCGAAGTCAGCCGCCATGAGCGTTACGCCGACAAAAGCTTCAAGGCGCAGTTGCTGACCAGCGTCTACGCGCTGCACGTTGGCGAGTACTTCGGTATGCCGGGACGCATCCTGATGATGCTGGCGACCGGCGCCATGCCTTTGTTCTTCATCACCGGCTGGCTGCTGTATCTCGATCGTCGTCGCAAGAAGCGCGCGGCACTGGCGGCACGCGGAGCGCTCAAGGCGGACGATGCGGGCGAGGGCTGGCTGGTCGGTTTCGCCAGCCAGAGCGGCTTCGCCGAGCAACTGGCCTGGCAAAGCGCCGGGCAGTTGCAGGCGGCCGGTATCCCGGTGCGCGTCGAGCCGCTCTCGCGCGTCGACGCCGACAGCCTGCGCCAGACGCAGAAAGCGCTGTTCGTGGTCAGCACCTTTGGTGACGGCGAGGCGCCGGATGCCGCGCAGGGCTTCGAGCGCAAGGTTCTGGGTGGTTCCGTGCCGCTCGGCCAGCTGAGTTATGCCGTGCTGGCACTGGGCGATCGGCAGTACGAACACTTCTGCGGTTTTGCCCGACGTATCAACGACTGGCTGGGGCTGCAGGGGGCGCATCGCCTGTTCGACAGCGTCGAGGTCGATGGTGCCGACCAGGCCGCGCTGCAACGCTGGCAGCAGAATCTCAGCGAGCTGACCGGTGCCGCGCCGATTCGCTTCGAGGAGGCGCCCTGGCAGAACTGGACGCTGGTCGAGCGGCGTCTGCTCAATCCTGAAAGCCAGGGCGCTGCGGTGTTCTTCATCGGCCTGACGCCGCCTGCGCGGAGCACCTGGCAGGCGGGCGACATCCTGGAGATTCGCCCGCGTCATGCACCTGCGCGGGTGCAGGCCTGGCTGCAGCACTCCGGGTTCGCCGGTAGCGAGACGGTTATGCTGGACGGCCGCTCGACCAGCCTGCTCGACGTATTGGCCGAACGGCAGTTGCCGGACAGTTTCGCCCACCTGGTCGGCCTGCACGCCCAGGCGCTGGTCGATGCGCTGGTGCCGTTGGGTTCGCGTGAATACTCCATCGCCTCGGTAGCGGCCGATGGCGTGCTGCAACTGATCGTGCGTCAGGCCGTGCAGGCCGATGGCAGCCTTGGCCTGGGTTCCGGCTGGCTGACCGAGCACCTGCCCGAAGGCGGTCAACTGCTGGCGCGGGTACGGCGCAACAGCGGTTTCCATCTGTCGGATGATGATCGCCCGGTGATCCTGATCGGCAATGGCACCGGCCTGGCTGGCCTGCGCTCGCTGTTGCGGGCGCGCACACTGGCGGGACAGGCGCGCAACTGGCTGCTGTTCGGCGAGCGCAACCGTGCTCAGGACTTCTTCTGTGGCGAGGAGCTGCAAGCGGCGCTGAGCGCTGGCGATCTGCAGCATCTGGATCTGGCCTTCTCCCGTGATCAGGCCGAGAAACGCTACGTGCAGGATCTGTTGCGCGAGCAGCATGAGCGTCTCCATGCCTGGCTGGCCGAGGGGGCTGCCATTTATGTATGCGGCAGCCTGCAGGGAATGGCCGGTGGTGTCGATGCGGTGCTGCGCGAGCTGCTCGGTGACGAGGCGGTGCAGGCGCTGGTCGAGGAGGGGCGTTACCGGCGCGACGTTTATTGAGTGGGTAGGTAGGTGAGCGGCGCATACCGCTCACCTCGAAGCGCTGCAATGGTGCTGAAACATGCCCCGTTCAAACTGCCTGGAGGCCGCGCCTGTTCAGCATTTCCGGGCATTTTGTGTGATATCCGGAACGATGAAATTTCCGGTTGATCTGAGCGGCGCATGGTCTTAAAGTCCGCGCCCGAACGTCCATGCTGGAAACGATCCATCCGGCTCAAGTACTGACGACGAGAGGTTGCCGGCCGGCGAGAGGTCGGTACCGGTAATGCTCGGCGACATGCCTTGGGAAGTAGGCGAACCAAAGTGGGGAAACTGTCAGACGTTCAGGTCAGCGCGATGCGCTGCCAGCCCCGACACGTGGCGGAACCTGCAAACGGTTCTGCTGCCCGAATCAATGTGTTCCCGGTTTTGCCATTGGAGTCCCCAGCATGTCGATCAAGGTCGAAGACTACTACGCACCCGCCACTTTCCAACGCATGAAGGCATTCGCCGATCAGCACGAAACCCCGTTCGTGGTGATCGACCGGCAGATCATTGCCGATGCCTATGACCAACTGGGCAACTGCTTCCCGTTCGCCAAGGTCTACTACGCGGTCAAGGCCAACCCGGCCATCGAGATTATCGAGCTGCTGCGCGACAAGGGCTCGAGCTTCGACATCGCCTCGATCTACGAGCTGGACAAGGTGATGAGCGCCGGCGTCGGTCCCGAGCGCATCAGCTACGGCAACACCATCAAGAAATCCCGTGATATCCGTTACTTCTTCGACAAGGGCGTGCGCCTGTTCGCTACCGACTCCGAGGCGGATCTGCGCAACATCGCCAAGGCGGCGCCGGGTTCGAAGATCTATGTGCGTATCCTCACCGAGGGTTCCACCAGCGCCGACTGGCCGCTGTCGCGCAAGTTCGGCTGCCAGCCTGACATGGCCCTGGATCTGCTGATCCTGGCCAAGCAACTGGGCCTGGTGCCTTACGGCATCTCCTTCCACGTCGGCTCGCAGCAGCGCGACATCGATGTATGGGATGCGGCCATCGCCAAGGTCAAGGTGATCTTCGAGCGTCTGAAGGAAGAAGACGGCATCACCCTGCAGATGATCAACATGGGCGGCGGCTTCCCGGCCAACTACATCCAGCGCACCAACGACCTGGAAACCTACGCCGAGGAAATCACCCGCTTCCTCAAGGAAGACTTCGGCGAGGAGTTGCCGGAAATCATCCTCGAGCCGGGCCGTTCGCTGATCGCCAACGCCGGTGTGCTGGTTTCGGAAGTGGTGCTGGTGGCACGCAAGTCGCGCACCGCCGTGGAGCGCTGGGTCTATGCCGATGTGGGCAAGTTCAGCGGCCTGATCGAAACCATGGATGAAGCCATCAAGTTCCCCATCTGGACCGAGAAGAAGGGCGAGATGGAGGAGGTGGTGATCGCTGGCCCGACCTGCGACAGCGCCGACATCATGTACGAGAACTACAAGTACGGCCTGCCGCTGAACCTTTCCAGCGGTGATCGCCTGTACTGGCTGTCCACCGGCGCCTACACCACCAGCTACAGCGCGGTGGAGTTCAATGGCTTCCCGCCGCTGAAATCCTACTACCTGTAAGCCGCTCTGCTCGCCCCGGGGCAATCCGGGGCGAAGACGTGCATGCGGGACAGGGTGCACAGCGTACCCTGTGTGCTTCGCACAACAAGACGCCCACCTCGTGTGGGCGTCTTTGTTTGTCGTCAAAATAGAGCTGTCATAGCGCTTTGTATTTGAAGGGTATTTTTGAAACGATGCGGTATGGCGAGCGTTCGGCATGCCGCGATGACATTTTTGTTACAAAGAAGTTCATGTAAATCATTCGTAAAGATTGATTGAGATTGCGTCTCAACTAGTATGTCGCGCAGTCTCAATCAGGAGTGATTCTCGTGAGCAAGAACGATAACAAGCGTGCCGCCCTCCCACCGCGTCGCCTGCTGGCCTCGGCCGTCAGTCTGGCCCTGCTGTCCGGCTTTGCCGTCGCCCAGGAGTCGTCCGTGGAACTGGACGACATCACCGTTCAGGGGCAGCAGGACAAGGGGTACAAGGTCGACAAGGCCTCTTCGCCGAAGCAGACGGCTGCTTTGCTCGATACACCGCAGACAATCAACGTGATTCCCGAGCGGCTATATCGCGAGCAGGGCGCGCGCAATCTCACGGATGTCCTGCGCAATACCCCCGGCATCAGTTTCGAGGCCGGCGAGAACGGTTTCTCCACCAACTCCAACAACTTCAGCCTGCGCGGCTTCGATACCAGCGGCAATATCTTCGTCGATGGTTCGCGTGACTCTGGCAGCTACAGTCGCGATGTGTTCAACATCGAGCAGGTGGAGGTGGTCAAGGGGCCGGCTGCCGACAATGGCCGTGGTGGCGCGGGTGGTTACATCAACATGGTGACCAAGACGCCGGGGCTGGAGGAGTTCATCAACGGCAGCGTCAGTTACGGCTTCGATGGGTACGACTCCGAGGCCCGTAAGCGCACGACTCTGGATACCAACCAGGTGATCAACGAGAGCACGGCTCTGCGTCTGAATCTGCTACTGGAGGACAGTGGCGTGGCGGGGCGTGAGCATGCCGAGAAGAACGGTTGGGGGATCGCGCCATCACTGGCCTTTGGCCTGGGTACCGACACCCGGGCGATCTTCGCCTACGAGCATCTGGAGCACAATGATCGTCCGGACTTCGGTGTACCGGCCGCCATGGTGCATGGCATGAAAGGGAGCCAGCCCTACAATCCAGCGACCTCGGGCGCTGATCGCGACAACTTCTACGGGCTGAAATCGGACTACGACGACACGACCGTCGATTCGCTGCTGGCGCGTTTCGAGCACGATCTCTCCGATGGCGTCACCCTCAGCAACCAGACCCGCTGGGCTCGTGTGGATCGTCAGGCGCGCTTCACGGTACCGACCGGGTTCACGGCTCCGCGTACGGTTAACACGCAGACACAGCTCTATGACCGAACCAACACCAGTCTGACCAACCTGACCAACCTGTCGGCCACCTTCATGGCCGGTTCGGTCAAGCACAGCCTGGCGACCGGCCTGGAGCTGACGCGTGAGAAGTCCGAGGCCAACCGCTACGGCACCAGCAATGGCTCTACCGATCTGTTCGACCCGAATGACGACCGTACGGGGGCGTTCAGCCCGGCGGCGACTCAGACCAACGACGTCAGGATCGATACCGTGGCGCTCTATCTCTACGACACCGTCGAGTTCAACGAGCAATGGCAGATGACGGCCGGCATGCGCCTGGAAAACTACCGCGTGCGTATCGACAGCAAGACCGCTGTCGGTGCTCCTGTCGGCGCCATCGATGGTTACGATGACAGCGAATTCACCGTAGGTGGCAAGGTAGGCCTGGTCTACAAACCGGCCGAGAACGGCAGTATCTACGCGGCGGCGGGCGTTTCGACGATGCCGCCGGGTTCGTACCTGTCTGATTCGGACATCTCGCGCACGGGTGATAACGCGTTCCCCGGTTTCGTTCAGGGTGCCGATCCGCTCAGGATCGTCGGCTACGAGCTGGGCACCAAGTGGGAGTTCTTCGAGGGGCGTCTGGGAACCACTGCCGCGCTGTTCTACACCGAGAAGCGTAATGTGCCGATCGTAGGCCGTGATGTCGCTGCCGGTGATCCGGCTGGCACCAATGAGCTCAAGGGCTATGGCAAGCAGATCGTCAAAGGGCTCGAACTGGGGGTTACCGGCAAGATCACCGACGCCTGGGATATCTATGGCGGCATCGTGTTCATGGACAGCGAACGTCAACACAGCGCTTATCTGGATGCGGTTCGCCGGGCAGGCGCCAGTGGGGCGGGGGACTATGGTACGGCGCTGCGTACCGATGGTGACGAACTGGCTTTCACCCCCAGGATGACCGCGAATCTGTGGACGACCTATCGCCTGCCGATCGGGTTGACGCTGGGCGGTGGCTTGCAGCATAGCGATTCGAGCTATCTGGGGCGCCCGGACAATGCCAGTCGCATCATCCCCAACGGCAACTTTGGCAAATTGCCCAGCTACACCATTTTCAACGCCATGGCGTCCTACGCGGTCAACGAGAACCTCGATCTGCGTCTGAACATCGAGAACCTCACCGATGAGGAATATGCCAGCTCTTCGAACTGGAATGGCTCTCGGGTGTTCCTGGGGAACCCGCGTACGTACCTGCTCAGCGCCGATTTCCGTTTCTGATCGGTTGCGTCGAGTCGCTGTTCCCGCCCCGGTCGTGCAAGCGCCCGGGGCGTTCTGCTTTCATGTGCGCATTGGCCTCTGAACCTATGCCTGAATTCACTCTAGTGTTACGACACAGGTCAACTATCGGTCTGATGGCTTTTTCGTTGGGTGCGCCGTGCGCACCAGCCACGCACCGTGGTCTTCGCGGTGCGCATGGCGCACTCGACCACATGCCGACATGTGATACCTGTTGTGACGTTAGAATGCCCTGAGCCCGAGGCTGGAGATCGATCACCATGATGCTGGAAATTCCCGATGTGCTGAGCGCCGAGCAGCTGCAGCAGTGCCGCACGGCGCTGGAGGCGGGCAACTGGCAGGACGGGCGGCTCACCGCCGGGCACATGGCGGTGAACGCCAAGGCCAACCAGCAACTCGCTCAGGATGATCCGCTGACGCAGCAGCTGGGCGATTTCATTCTTGCGCGTCTCGCCCAGCACCCGCGCTTCATGGCGGCTGCGCTACCACTCAAGGTGGTGCCGCCGCGATTCAACCGTTACGCCGAGGGTGGCACCTATGGCGACCACATCGACAATGCCGTGTTCAGCGTGCCAGGCACGCCTCATCGGATTCGTGCCGATCTCTCGGCCACCTTGTTCTTCAGTGAACCGGATGAATATGAAGGCGGCGAACTGGTGGTGCAGGACAAACGCATCAAGCTACCGGCCGGCCACCTTATTCTCTACTCCAGCGGCAGCCTGCACCGGGTCGAGCCGGTGACACGCGGTGCGCGTCTGGCTTCGTTCTTCTGGGTACAGAGCCTGGTGCGTCAGGACGACCGGCGCGGCGTGTTGCTGGAGCTCGATGACAGCATCCAGGCGTTGCGCCAGCAGGTGCCGGACAGCCCCGAGCTGGTGCGGTTGACCGGCATCTATCACAACCTGTTGCGGCAGTGGACGCAGACCTGAGCCTTGAGGCTGTACACCCCGGATTTCATCCGGGCCACGAATGTACGATCCGTTCCTGACTACGTGCCGAGAAACGCCATGTCCTTGCCCAAGCTGCAGCAGATTCCCTCGACCATCGCCGCCGTCGCCGACTACGAGCCGTATGCCCGCGAGCGCATGAGCGATCAGGCCTGGGCTTACCTGGCGGGTGGCGCGGCCGATGAGCTGACTCTGGCCGACAACCGTGCGGCCTTCGAGCGCCTGCGTCTGCGTGGCCGAGTGCTGCAGGATCTGCGTGGTGGCAATACGCGCCTGCGCCTGTTCGGTCAGGACTTCGATCATCCGGTCTTTCTCGCCCCGGTGGCCTACCAGAAACTTGCCCACCCCGAGGGCGAGCTGGCCAGCGTTCTGGCGGCTTCTGCGCTGCGCGCCGGCATGCTGGTCAGCACCCAGGCCAGCGTCGAGCTGGAGGCCATCGCCGCGCAGGCGCAATCGCCCTTGTGGTTCCAGCTGTACATCCAGCCGGATCGCGATTTCACCGTGGCGCTGATTCGTCGCGCGGAAAGTGCGGGGTATCAGGCACTGGTGCTGACCGTGGATGCGCCGGTGAACGGGGTGCGCAATCGCGAGCAGCGTGCGGGCTTCGCCCTGCCTGCCGGCGTCGAGGCCGTCAATCTGCGCGGGATGCGGCCATTGCAGGCACAGGCCGATCCGGACGCCGGCAGTCTGCTGCTGGGCGGGCCTCTGCTGGCCGTCGCCCCCACCTGGTCCGACCTGGCCTGGCTGCGCGAGCAGACGCGCCTGCCGATTCTGCTCAAGGGCATCATGAGCGCTGCCGATGCCGAACGGGCCATGGTGGCGGGAGTGGATGGGCTGATCGTCTCCAACCATGGCGGGCGTACCCTCGACGGTCTGCCAGCGACCATCGAGGTGCTGCCGGAAGTGGCTGCCGTGGTACAGGGGCGTGTGCCACTGTTGCTCGACGGCGGCATCCGGCGCGGCAGCGACATTCTCAAGGCGCTGGCCCTTGGCGCGAACGCCGTGCTGGTGGGCAGGCCCTATGTATTCGGCCTGGCCACGGCCGGAGCGGTCGGAGTGGCCCACGTGCTGCAGTTGCTGCGCGCCGAACTGGAAGTGGCCATGGCCCTGACCGGATGCGCCGATCTGGCCAGCATCGGCCCGGATGTCATCTGGCGTCCCGCCGTTCGCTAGCCTGGCGCTTTTCTGCGGATGGCCGTTCTGGTCACTGCCGCGTTGCCTGGATGTGATGAACCACGTTTTTCCCGTGGCAAGGCGAGTCGTAGCGATTCGCTGACGATTTGTTGCTGAATATTTCTTGCGGATGATATAGATTTGCATTTAGTCGCAAGTGCACCTTGTTGCACCTGCGCGGTAGTGCTCACACGTCCCTGATACCAAGGGGCAGTAGTGAGCATATTAGTAAACGATTATCAATAGCCTTGGGTGTGAATTATCAAATGCGTGCCAACAACTGCCAACGCGCCTTGCCCTCCAAGCGCCTGTTAGTCACTGCCGTCGGTCTGGCGGTCGCCTCGCTGACCTTGCCGGTACTGGCCGACGATGCCGTGCAACTGGACAACCTGACCGTCAAGGGGCAGAAGGACAGCGGCTACAAGACCGAAAATTCCGCATCGGTCAAATACGTCAAACCGCTGCTCGATACCCCGCAGACCATCAGTGTGGTGCCTGCCGAGGTGATCAGGGAGCAGCAGGCGTTGAGCCTGCGCCAGGTTCTGTCCAACGTTTCCGGCATCACCTTCAACGCCGGGGAGGGTGGTGGTGGTTCGGGCGACAGCATCAACATCCGTGGTTTCTCCGCCAACGCCAACATGCAGATCGATGGTCTGCGTGACAGCGCCCAGACCAGCCGTACCGACACCTTCAACATCGAGCAGGTCGAGGTCATCAAGGGCCCCAACTCGGTGTTCGGTGGCGCAGGCACCACGGGCGGTAGCATCAACATCATCAGCAAGCAGCCGCAGCAGCGTGACTTCACCGAGATCGGCGCCGGCCTCGGCACCGACAATTACCATCGCCTGACGCTCGATACCAACCAGACGCTGACAGGCGTCGGGGTCGACAGCGCCGTGCGTCTGAACCTGATGGCTCATGAGAACGACGTGCCGGGCCGCGACCAGATCGACCGTGAACGCTGGGGCATCGCACCTTCTCTGGCGCTGGGGCTGAGCGAGGCAACTCGCCTGACCCTGAGTTATTTCCACCAGACCGACGACAACCTGCCCGATTACGGTGTGCCCGCGCTGGATGGCAAGAAGCTGGCTGGCGTCAGCCGCGAGGACTACTTCGGCTGGAAGAACCTGGACAAGGAGCGCATCGAGCAGAACGCCTTGACCGTCAACCTGGAACACGATTTCAGTGACGTACTGAGTCTGCAGAACCTGACTCGCTACAGCCGTGTCGATCGCGAGACGGTGATTTCCGCGTCGCATGTGAACCTGACCGGCGTGCCGGCGGGCAACTATCGTCCGGCAGGCCCGCAGGGCTATGGCCGCGACGTGACCACCGAGATGTGGATCAACCAGACCAACCTGCGCGCCAGTTTCGACACTGCCGGGCTGGGTCATGAGCTGCTCACCGGAATCGAGATCTCGCGCGAGAGTCTTGACCTGAAGACCTTCAACCATGGCCTGGGCAATACGCTGTATCCGGGCACCGGTTTCGACCTGTCCAACCCGCCTGGTCACTGGAGTGGCCCGATCGCCAAGGCCACCACCGGTTACAGCGAAAACCAGCTGGATAACCGCGCGCTGTACGTCTTCGACAGCATTGCGCTGACGCCGCACTGGGATCTGAACCTCGGCCTGCGCTACGACTGGTTCGATGCGCGGAGCGATGCCTTCTCCGGTACGCATGTGCGCACGGGGCGTTTCACCTCCACGGACGAAGAAGTCAGCAGCCGTGCCGGCCTGGTCTACAAACCGACCGACAACGGCCGCATCTACGTGGCCTGGGGTACTTCGTTCAACCCGACTGCGGAGAACGTCGCCTCCAACGGTGGTGGCCTGAGTGCCGCGACCCAGAGCCTCAAACCGGAGAAGAACGAGACCTGGGAACTGGGCACCAAGTGGGAATTCCTCGACGGTCGTCTGATGCTCGATGGTGCGCTGTTTCGCGTGGACAAGAGCGATGCGCGTGAGCAACTGGCCGACGGCAGCTATATCCTGGCCGGCGAGCAGCGTGTGCAGGGTGTCGAGCTGGGTGCGACCGGCAAGCTGAGCGAGCGCTGGAATGTGTACGCCAACTACACCTTCCTTGACAGCGAGACCCTCAAGTCCGAAGTCGATCCGGCGCGTGAAGGCCAGGCGCTGGGCAACACCCCTCCGCATTCGTTCAACCTGTGGACGACCTACGAGATCGCTCAGGGCTGGACGCTGGGCTATGGCACCCGCTACGTCAGCGAGCGCAACGTCAGTGCCAGCACTCAGGCCAAGCTGGACGACTACTGGCTGCATAACGCGATGCTCGGCTACAAGGTCAACCGCAACCTCGACCTGCAACTGAACGTCAACAACCTGTTCGACAAGGATTATGTCGAGCGTGTACGGCAGAACATCGGTACCAATGCCCGCTCTTCGGCCATCGAGTATGGCGATGCGCGCTCGGCGATTCTCTCGGCTACCTACAGCTTCTGAGTGCCGTGCAGCGGTTTCCGCCTGACGATGGAAACCACCAGAAAGCAAAACGCCAGCCCCGGGGCTGGCGTTTTGCGTGGTGTGGCAGGGGGTCAGAATTCGATGACCGTGGACAGCCACAGGCGGCGACCTTCCTCGACGGTGCCGGTGGTCGACTGTGCAATCTGCGTGTAGTCGGAGGCCCAGCCGGTGGTGCCTGTGTTGGTGGTGTAGTAGCTGCCGCTGGTGAAGTCCTTGTCGAACAGGTTGTAGATCGTGGCGCTGAACGTCACGTTCTCCGACGCCTTGAACGAACCGCCCAGGTGGAAGACCTCATAAGCCTTCAGATCACCCGCTGCGTCGTAAAGTGCCCTGTTCGCGGCAGTCAGATTTTCGTAGCGATCGGTAAAGCGCGCGCGCTCACCACGGTATTCACCCTTGAACCACAACGTCAGGCGGTCATTGGCTGTCCAGCTCAGACGCGCATGAGCCATGTGCTCGGGTGTATTGGTGAGCGGCGCGCCCTTGTTGATGCCGCTTTTCTGCTCGCTGTCGGTGTAGGTGTAGTTGACGGCCAGCGCCCAGGCGGGAGCGAACTCCCAGCGACCCGCTACCTCGACGCCCCTGGTCATGGCTTCGCCGATGTTGACGCTCTGCGCGAAGTTTTCCTGGGTGAAGCCCGAACCATAACTCACGCAGCCTGGCTGGTTCGGATTGGCGGTGTAGAAACAGTTGGCCAGCGGTGTGCCGTCGTCGATCTTGTCCTTGAACTTGTTATGGAACAGGGTGACGTTGGCGTTGAAGCCGGAAAGGTTGTCGTAGTACGCGCCAATCTCGGTATTGGTGGTGATTTCCGGGTCGAGATCCGGGCTGCCGATGGTGATGGTCGCGCCCTGGCCGGTCACGCCGTTGATGCCATCGTGCAGTTGATTGAGCGTCGGCGTCTTGTAGCCACGGCTCACACCGCCCTTGAGCGTCCAGGTGTCGGTGGTATTCCACACCAGGTAAGCGCGTGGGCTGACATGACCGCCAAAGGCTTCGTGATCCTCGTAGCGAGCACCCAGAGTCAGTGCCAGATCATCGCGCAGGCGCCATTCATCCTCGGCGAACAACGCCCAGGAGGTTTGTTGGAAATCTTCGTCGGCGATGCCGTCGGTGACCTTGGCGTCCCACCATTGCGCGCCGACGGTCGCGATGTGCGACTCGCCCAGCGGAGCGATGAATTTGGTGTCGACGACCAGGTCGGTGGACTTCAGCTTGCGATCATCGCCAATGATGATCGAGGGGAAGCCGGTATAGGCATTGCCGATTGGCGTGCCAGGAATGGTTCGGCCCAAGGTTTCCGTGGTGTTGTGGGTGATGCTGCTTTCCAGGGTACCCAGGCTGAAGCGCCCGGTGTGGCTGAGGGCGAACTGATCGCGTTCGAAACGCAACTCATCCTTGTAGCCGTTGGCGCGCAGAGGGGCGTTGGTGGTGCAACCGTCGGTGGCGCTGCCGCCATTCTTGCCATCCAGATTGCCGAGCTGGCAGTCGTCATTGTTATAGACCTGGCGGCCACGTTCGAAGTCGAATGCGAAGTCATGATCTTCGTTCGGGGTCAGGGTCAGTCGGGTTCCGAAGTTGGTGTTGCGGCCCTCTACCGGCGATGCGCCTCGTTTGCTGACGGTGCTGTCGTTGTCGAACTGCAGATCGGACTCGCCGCGGTCATAGAGGCTGCCGCGTACGGCCAGACCCAGGAGGCCATCGATCAACGGGCCGCTGGCGTAGAGACTGGTGTTGCTGCTTTCGCCATAGTCACGGTTTTCCTGGAACGTGTGATCCAGGCTCAGGCTGGCGCCCCATTCCCTGGCGACCTTGCGGGTGATGATGTTGATCACCCCGCCCATGGCATCGGATCCATAGAGCGTCGACATCGGGCCACGAATCACTTCGATGCGCTCGATGGCAGACATTGGCGGCATGAAGCTGGTGGATGTCTCGTTGAAGCCATTGGGCGTCACGTTGCCAGCCGTGTTCTGGCGACGACCGTCGATCAGAACCAGGGTGTAGTCGCTTGGCAGGCCGCGAATGCTGATATTCAGGCCGCCAGTCTTGCCTGTGCCCTGGCGTACGTCGATGCCTTCCACATCTTCCAGTGCCTGGCCCAGGTTGCTGTAGCGCTTGTGCTGCAATTCTTCGCGGCTGATCACGCTGATGCTGGCGGGGGCTTCGGTGATCTTCTGTTCGAAGCCGGAAGCACTGACGACCACATCGCCAAGGGCGATGGGCTCGTTGGCCTGGGCGCTGAAGCTGGCGGCCAGGGCGATGGCGCTGGCCAAGGCGGTACGGGAATTGAGGGCGGACATCGATCTACTCCTGGC
>Ga0075034_1000709_pt1 | contig 17623 bp, 18 predicted proteins | sample SynthPrep_16_END_FD_71519 | JGI IMG/M metagenome (GOLD analysis project Ga0075034, IMG submission 71519) | Synthetic microbial communities from Ohio, USA - SynthPrep_16_END_DS12_MetaG | ecosystem: Engineered > Bioreactor > Aerobic > Activated sludge | place: USA: Ohio, Columbus | collected...
GTTCTACACCGTGCAGGTCATCTACAACCGCACCCAGGCGGTGATCCCGCTGCTGATCGTCGCCACCGTCTGGTACCTGATCATCACCACCGTGCTCACCAGCGCGCAGTACTACGTCGAGCGCCATTTTGCGCGTGGCACCGCACGGGTGCTGCCGCCCACGCCGCTGCAACGCCTACGCGGTTGGTTGACGGAGAAAACCCATGGGTGAAGCACGCGCCGGGCGCATTCAGATCCAGGGCGTGGGCAAGCGCTTTGGCAACCAGCAGGTGCTAAAGGATATCGACCTGACCATCGATCCAGGCAAGGTCACGGTGATCCTCGGGCCGTCCGGCTCGGGCAAGTCCACCTTGCTGCGCACCATCAACCATCTGGAGAAGATCGACAGCGGGCATATCACCATCGACGGTGAATACGTCGGCTACCGCCGCAAGGGTGACCTGCTGTACGAGCTCAAGGAGCGCGAAATCCTCAAGCGCCGTATCGACGTGGGTTTCGTGTTCCAGAACTTCAACCTGTTCCCGCACCTCACCGCCTGGGAAAACGTCGCCGAAGCACCGCTGGCCCACAAGCGCTGGAGCAAGGCCGACGCCCAGGCCAAGGCGCAAGAACTGCTGGCCAAGGTCGGCCTGGCGGACAAGGTCGATGCCTACCCGCGCCAGCTCTCCGGCGGCCAGCAACAGCGCGTTGCGATTGCCCGCGCCCTGGCGCTGGACCCGAAAGTGCTGCTGTTCGACGAGCCCACCTCGGCCCTCGACCCCGAACTGGTGGGCGAAGTCCTCGACGTGATCAAGGGCCTGACCCAACTGGGTGTGACCCTGGTGATTGTCACCCACGAGATCGGCTTTGCCCGCGAAGTGGCCGACCACGTGGTGTTCCTCTGCGACGGCCAGTTGATCGAAGAAGGCCCGCCTGAACAGATTTTCCGCCAACCCCGACATCCCCGCACCGTGGCCTTTCTCGGCAAGGTGCTTTAGTTAACGGAGTGACTGCCCATGTTTACCTCTACTGCTCGTATCGCGCTGTTGGCGATCGCCGTCGGCACCGCGCAAGCCGCGCTCGCCGTGCAACAGGTCGACCTCAGCCCCGACCGCCCGCGCATCCATGTGCCGCGTAACGAGGCAGCCATCGCGCAGATCCCGCCAGGCTTCAAGTTCGCCCAGCCGGGCAAGTTCACCGTGGCCGTGTCCGGCGTGGCGGGGCCACCGCTGGCGCTGCTGGCCAGCGACGACAAGACCACCATCGGCAGCGAGGCCGACACCGCGCAGCTGGTCGCCGACAGCCTCGGCCTGCAACTCAACGTGGTGCAGACCAGCTGGGAGGACTGGCCCCTGGGCGTCAGTTCGGGCAAGTACGACGCGGTGATCAGCAACGTCACCGTGACCGAGGCGCGCAAGAAGCGTTTTGACTTCGCCACCTACCGCCAGGATGTGCTCGGGTTTTATGTGAAGAGCACCAGCAAGATCAGCGAGATCAAGGAAGCGGCGGACATCGCCGGTCTGAAGATTATCGTGGGGTCCGGCACCAACCAGGAAAAAGTCCTGCTGGCGTGGAACGAGGCGAATGAAAAGGCCGGCCTCAAACCGGCGCTGCTGCAGTATTTCGACGACCAGGCCGCCGCGCAATTGGCGGTGCAGTCCGGTCGCAGCGATGCCCTGTTCGGTCCCAATTCGGTGTACGCCTATTCCGCCGCGATCACCGGCGGCATCAAGCGTGTCGGCACCGTCAACGGCGGCTGGCCGTTGCAGGCGGACATCGCCGTCACCACGCGCAAGGACAACGGCCTGGTCAAGCCGATCCACACCGCCCTGGAAGGTGCGATTGCCGGCGGCCAATACGAACAGGTGCTGCAACGCTGGGGCCTCGACGTAGAGCGTGTCGACAAATCGCTGATCAACCCACCGGGGCTGCCGGATTAAGGAGACATCGACATGGGACTGACACGACGTGAAGCGCTGTCGAGCATCGCTGCGGTAGGCGGCGAGCAGGCCGCCAAGGATGCGCTGGCGGCATTGGGCCTGGGGCCGTCGTCACACCGTCGCCCGCAACCGCTGAAACTCAAGAGCGGCCTGGGGCAGGGCACTCGCGTGCTGGTACTGGGGGCCGGAATCGCGGGGCTGGTGACGGCGCTGGAACTGACCCGCGCCGGGTTCGACGTGCACGTGCTGGAGGCCCGTGAGCGGGTGGGCGGCCGCACCTGGACGATCCGCAACGGCGACCGCGTGGACTACAAGGACGGCCGCACGCAAACCGCCGCATTCGACCCTGGGCATTACTTCAATGCCGGGCCTGCACGGATTCCCAGCCAACACCGTACGATCCTCGACTATTGCAGTGAGTTGGGTGTGCCGCTGGAAGTGCTGGTCAACAGCAGCCATGGCGCCCAGGTGCGGCCGGATGTGCAAAAGCCGGCGTTCACCGTCGGCCAGGCGATCAACGATGCGCGGGGGCATGTGTCCGGCTTGCTGGCCAAAGCCGTGCAGCGCGATGCCCTCGACGATCTGTTGAGCGCTGAAGAACGCACGCGATTGTTGGCGTTTTTGCAGGTGTATGGCGACCTGTCACAAGCGTTGGCGTTCGACGGCACGCTTCGTTCGGGGCACCTGGAATCGCCTGCGCATCCCGGTGCCTTACCCGCCAACCGCGGTCCGTTGAAGCTCGACCAATTGCTGCACCCGGAACTGTGGGGCGCGCTGCTGCACACCGAATTCCCGGAGTTCTCCGCCACCATGTTCCAACCGGTGGGGGGCATGGACCGCATCACCGATGCCTTCTACCAGCGCGTCAGAGGCCACGTGCAACTGGGCGCCCAGGTGCGGCGGATCCGCCAGTTGGAAGACGGCGTGGCGGTGACTTACCACGACACGCTCAGCGGTCGCGAACAGGTGGTCCGCGCCGATTACCTGATCTCGACGTTGCCACTACCGCTGCTGGCCAAGCTCGACACCGATTTCAGCGACCCGATCAAGGCCGCCTTGCTCAGCACCCGCAGCGACCAGGCGACCAAAGTCGCGTGGCAGTCGCCGCGCTTCTGGGAAACCGACTACCGCACCTACGGTGGCCTGTCGTGGATCGAACACCCGGCACGCTTGCTGTGGTACCCGAGCAACGACCTCAACACCCGCGAAGGCTTGCTGGTGGCGGGCTACGTGACCGGGGAGGGCGCCGACGTGTTTGGCGCGCAGCCGTTCGACAAGCAGTACGCCACCTCCAAGGAGGCCGTGGAACTGTTGCATCCAGGCTATTCAAAACACCTGCGCCACCCGCTGGCGGTGTCCTGGGAACAGATTCCCTACAGCGAAGGCCCGTGGCTGCAACGTGAACACTTCCCGGCCGACGCCAGCGCCTTGCTCGAAGCCGGGCATGGCCGGGTGTATTTCGCCGGCGACGGCCTGGTGCAAAGCGGCGTCGGTATCTGGCAGGAATCGGCGGCCAACTCGGCGCGCCATGTGGTCGGGCAACTGGCCGAACGGGTCACCCAACAAACACACCTTGCGGCACTTGCCGCCTCGTAAGGAGCTTCATCATGAGCGACAGCATCCAACGCACCCGTGTCGGCGATTTCCCGATCTCGCAGACCGTCACTGTACCGGCTTCAGCCAGCCTGATCTTTGTCAGCGGCACCTTGCCTGACGTGCACGACGCGACCGCCCCGGCAGGCACGCCGGCGGCCTATGGCAATACCGAAGAGCAGACGGTCTCGGTCTTCAACAAGCTGCGCACGATCCTGCGCCAGCAAGACCTGGACCTGGGCGATATCGTGCAGTTGCGGGTGTTCCTGGTGGGCGCCGAAGAGACGGGTGGCAAGCTGGATTTCGCCGGCTTGCAGGCGGGCTACACCCAGTTCTTTGGCACGCCTGCGCAGCCGAATAAACCGGCACGCACAGCGTTGCAAGTGGTGGCATTGCCATTGCCCGGTGCGTTGGTTGAAGTGGAGGCGATCGCTGCCAGAACAGTGTGATGCGCATGGGGGGAGGTGCAGGCGAGCGGTTGACGGGCTCAGTCGACCGCTCAGCTCAACATCACCGACTTTTTGCAATCACACTGCTCATGTACTGATGTAAATCGCGAAAGTCGTTAACGCTCCACGCGTGCGGTGCCAGCTTTACACCATTCTCTCGCAACGTTCTTGGAATCAAGTCTCCATTGGGGCGCAGTATTACCGAAGACACAATGACGCCTGGGTAATCATGCAGGCGTTGTTTGAACGTAGCTGTTGTCAGGTCGGGTGTAGGCGGGGTGCTTTTGTTGGCCAGGGGCCCGGTTCCTTTGATATCGGCGCCGTGGCATAGCGCGCAGCGCTGTGAGTAGAGCGTTTTCCCGTTGACGTTATCCGCGAAGCAGAGTGATGTTTGAGTCAGCGATAAAATGCCCAGTGTCGCGATGACTGATATTTTCATTGTTATACGTCCTTGTCATAACGGCTTTCTTTCATCTCAACCGTTTGATTTTTCTGAGTAAATTACTATCTGGCTGATGGTAAAGCCGCCATTCTCCTGCGGGACATCCTTGCGCGCAAGGGCGCCCGCTCTCCCTGTGCGTTGCCTAAGGTTACGCATTTTTTTCGAGAAAACTCCTACATGATGGTGGGATTTTTCATTCTTTATGCTCGTCTTTTTCCTCCTAGGATGTGGCGCGATCGCTTGAACGCAAGCGAGACGGCGAGGGCTGTTTCTACCCGTCCCGTAGCCACCAGTAAATGCTTAGGAGTCAACACATGAAAATGACCAACGTGAGCAAACGCCTGTGCCGCTCGGCCTTGGTTGTGATCGTCACCGGTGCATTGGCAGGTTGTGCCGCGACGCCGCTGCCAGCGACGAAAATCTCCATGGCCCGTGATTCGGTTGGGCGCGCCTTGTCGGCGCAGGCCACCCAATTCGCACCGCTGGAGATGAAAACGGCCCAGGACAAGCTGGCGCGCATGGAGCAAGCCATCGGCGAGAAAAATTATCTCCAGGTCGACGCGTTGGCCGAGCAGATCGAAGCCGATGCCAGCCTGGCCGAAGCCAAGGCCAATGCCGTGCGTAAACAACAGGTCTTGATGCAGGCGCGAGAGGGCATCCAGGTGCTCAAGCAGGAAATGCTCAACGCCCCCGCGACTACCCACTGAGGATCCTTCCATGCGTGCCACTTTAGTCATTCCTGTTCTTTCGGCCCTGGGCCTGGCGTTGGCCGGCTGCGCCACCCCGCCGGAAAACCCGCAACTGCTGCAAGCGCGCAGCCAATTCTCCAGTCTGCAGCAAAAGCCTGAGTCCAACACCCTGGCGGCGGTTGAAACGCGCATTGCTTCCAATGCTGTGGACCGTGCCAACCAACTCTCCCTGCACAACCGTACCGACCCACAGATCGACCAGCTCGCGTACTTGGCGACGCAGAAAATCGCCCTGGCCGAGCAGACCATCGTCAGTCGCAAAACCGACGCCCAGCTCGATAACATTGCGGTGGACCGCACCCAGGTACAGCTCGACGTGCGCACCGCGCAGCTCAAGGCATTACAGGCGATGAAAGCCCGGCCGACCGAGCGCGGCCAGGTCGTCACCTTTGGCGACGTGCTGTTCGACACCGGCAGGGCCGAGCTGAAACCGGGCAGCCAACGCGACTTCCAGGGGCTGGCAACCTTCCTGTTGCAGAACCCGGAGCGTCAGGTACGTGTAGAGGGCTTCACCGACAGCACCGGTGGCGATGCTTTCAACCAGAGCTTGTCCGAGCGACGTGCGCAAGCGGTTGCCCGTGGTCTGCAACAGCTCGGCGTGGGGCCTCAGCGCATGGCGGTGATGGGTTACGGCAAGCAGTTTCCGGTCGCCGATAATGTGAGTGCGCAGTCGCGCCAATTGAATCGCCGGGTGGAAGTGATTGTGTCCAACGACGGTTCAGCGGTCAGCGCCCGGCGCTAAGCCGTGCCAGTGATTGTTATGCGAGTTATGCAGGTATGGGTTTTTTTAGATCAATATTTTTAATAATTAGCATAGATCTATAAAGCCTTTCACAAGCCCCGCCCACGGGCATTAAGGTCATCCTCCACAGGCCAGCACCGCTGCCATCCACGGAGGAATACTTTGATGCCCACCTTGCCTCGCCAACTCAAATTCGGCGCCATTCTCACCGGCGTCGGCACCGCACAAAACGAATGGCTGCACCCGCAAATCCCAGGCGATGCCAGTGTGGATATCGACTGGTACCGCGCCCAGGCACAACAGGCGGAAGCGGCCAAGTTCGACCTGGTGTTCATCGTCGACAGCCCCTACATCACACCGGACTCCGCGCCGCACTTCCTCAACCGCCTGGAACCGTTGACGCTGCTCTCGGCCATCGCCGGCGCCACGTCGAAAATCGGGCTGGTGGCGACCCTCACCACGTCCTATACCGAACCTTTCAACGTGGCGCGGCAGTTTGCGTCCCTGGACCATATCAGCGGTGGCCGCGCAGGTTGGAACGTGGTCACCACCGGCCTGGAAGGCGCGGCCGGCAACTTCGGCCGTGAGCAGCATATCGACCACACCGAACGCTATCGCCGGGCGGCCGAACACCTGGAGGTGGTGCAGGGGCTGTGGGACTCCTACGAAGACGATGCCTTTGTGCGTGACAAGCAAAACAAGGTGTTCCTCGACCCGCAACGCCAGCATCGCCTCGATCACCACGGTGAGTTTTTCTCCGTCACCGGGCCGCTGAACATCGCGCGTTCTGCCCAGGGCCAACCGGTGATTTTTCAGGCGGGGATTTCCGAATCCGGGCGTGGCCTGGCGGCCAACTATGCCGAGGGGATTTTTGCCGGTGTGGGCAATTTCGAAGACGCCCAGGCTTATTACAGCGACATCAAAAAACGCACCGCCGCCGCCGGGCGCAACCCCGATCATGTGACCATCCTGCCCGGCATTTCGCCGATCATTGCCGACACCAATGAGCAAGCCCAGGCCATCGACCGCGAGCGTAACGGCGAGCTGGACCTGAACAAGGCGCTGGTGCAATTGGGGCGGCCCTTCAACTACCACGACTTCAGCCAATACCCCCTGGACGAACCGTTCCCGGACCTGGGCGACCTGGGCAGCAACGGTTATCGCGGGCATGCCGAAAACATCAAGCAGGTTGCCCGTGACCAAGGGCTCACCTTACGTCAGGCGGCCTTGCGTTTTGCCAAACCGTTTTCCAGCTTCGTCGGCTCGCCCAAGACCGTGGCGGACGAGATTGAGCGCTGGTTTGTCGAGGGCGCGGTGGACGGGTTCAACATCCACGTGGGCGCGCCGGAGGACTTCGCGCGGTTTACTGATCAAGTGTTGCCGCTGTTGCGTGCGCGAGGGTTATTTCGCAGTGAGTACAGCCACAGCACGCTGCGCGGGCATTTGGGGTTGCCGGTGCCGGTGAATCGGCATACTGCGGCGCGGGCGGCAGCGGCGTAACGGGTCACCACCACTTCCAGCGACCTTGTTTTTTCAGGGTCGCGATAACGCCATTGCGTTTATGCCTGATTTCCAGCATCGCTCGGCGCATTTCCCGCTGTCGGTTGCTGTTCAGGCACAGCAACCCGGTTAACGGGCTCAGTAAGGCAAAGGTAAATAGAAGGTGATCGGGGCTGTAGATGATTGTCGGAACTACAAGCAGCGAATAGATCATAAACACGCCAACCTGAAGCCACACCCACCGGGGATAACCGTGAAGGACCAGGCTCTGTGCGATGCCGAATACGACACACGCTGTGCCACCTGCGATGAAGAAAGCATCATCGGCAAGCTCATCGGATGTGTCAGCGAAATAGGTGAGGTTCATTAGAGTGCCGGCGGTTGCAATCGAAAAGCACAAGGCTAAGACCCCGCCAAACAACCCCAGTTTGTGACGAGTCCAAAGTGGGCCAGGATCTACGATGTAAAAGGGCTCTCGATGGTTTTTCATTCGCTGAACTCTTCATAGATTCCGATGGCCAGCGTTTTCGTGTTTCCGGACATGGCACTGCCGGTGAGACCCAGCGCTGCCGCAAAAGCATCATTGCGATGGGTGGTGGTGATGGGTTTTATCTGTGCTGCGGGAATGCGTTTGGGGGCATTGCCTGCGGCTTGCTTGAGCTTGAGGAGCTTCGGTGTCAGTCGCGGGTCCTGGATTCTCAGCAGCTCATCCGTCAATTTTGCTCGTTCCTGCCTGCTCAACCCGCGGAGTACCGCTCTAAGTGATTTGCCTGTTGCCCGCTTAGATAGATTGATAACTTTCACTGTCGTTACGGCAGAAGTGGCGACCCCAAGTAAGGAAACAGCATCTAGAGCCACCATCATCCCTTCGTACCAGGCATTACTGTCCAGGCGGTCATTTCTTTGCGGGTCCCACACTTCGTTCACCGTTCGATAGGCCCCCGCTGCGCACTGGAACAAACCCGCTACTGTTACGGCCGTACCAATGAATGAGATGACAACGCTTGCGCCAGCAGTAAAAGGCATCAAGGCAATCCCGGTGTAAATAACATGCCAACTCAGCAGCGCCCCCGCACACGTCACCGCCGTATTCACCGCCTCCGCCACTAACCTCGACTCCCGAGGCTCATGCTCCAGCATCCGCTTGAACTCCACCGGCCCCACGTACCGTGGCGCTTCACGCAGCACGACCTTGATCGGCTGTACGCTGCAGATCGCCTGGAACTCACGCAGCACCACGACATTGAACACCTCATCGATATACACCACCCCCGCGCCAATCAGCGCCGGGTCGCTGTCAATCACGGAAAACAATCGACGCAGGTCAATGCTGCCTTCAATGCGTTGGCGTGTGGTGCGGTGAGCCGAGGGGAATCCATCTTTAAGCAGCGAGGCCGTCATTCCTTAACTCCTGGGTATTCGCGGAGTCGAGAGGTTAAAGACGCAGCGAAGCAAATTAATGTCAGACGTTTCGCCTTTTCGAGACGGGCCCTTCCCGATCTTGCTTGACCACCTTGTGAGCACCACCCCGATTCAGGAACAGTGCGCCTTGCATCACTCACGGCGCACCACAGGACAGGGAGCCAACATGGCAGTCGATATGTTTTTGAAACTGGGCGATATCAAGGGTGAATCACGGGACCAGGCCCATCGCGACGAGATCGATATCACCGAGTGGGCCTGGGGGCTGTCGCAGACGGGATCGATGCACTCCGGTACGGGCGGCGGGGCAGGCAAGGCCGATTTCGCCAACCTGAACCTGACCAAACCGCTGGATAAATCCAGCCCCAACCTGATGATGGCCTGCGCGAGCGGCAAGCATTACCCAGAAGCCAGACTGGTGGTGCGCAAAGCGGGAGGTACCAGCCCGGTGGAGTACCTGGTGATCACCTTGAAGGAAGTCATGGTGCTGTCCTACGGCACCGGTGCCGACAGTAAAGATGACCTGCTCTACGACCGTATCGCCTTGAATTTCGCCAGCGTCGACATCAGCTACCAGCCGCAGAAAGCCGATGGCGCCAAAGACGGCGGGCCGGTGAAATTCGGCTGGAACATCCGGCAAAACATCAAGGCGTAATACCTTGGAAGGCCATAGGCACCGAGTGGTGGGGCGCGCGTTTGGTTACTTTTGGCGCTTTCCAAAAGTGACCCGCCGTAAGGGCGGAACCCATAGCCGCCGTTACCTAAACAATGGATATGTACTCAATCAGATCCAACATCCTGTAAATCACATAGCAGCAGTTGATACCCGTCACGAGGGCCCCACAAGAAATCATGTAGCCCCCCAGAACTCACTCACCAAACCCAATAATCGCCTTAGTCTCCAAATACTCCTCAAACCCCTGCACCCCATACTCCCGCCCATTCCCTGAACGCTTGTAACCCCCAAACGGCGCCATCGGGTTCCAAGCCGGATGGTTCAAGTGCACCTGGCCTGCCCGTATACGCGAAGCCACGGCCCGCGCAAGCTCCAAGTCCTGCCCCTGAACGTGAGCCCCCAACCCATACACCGTGTCATTGGCAATCGCCACCGCCTCATCCACCGAGTCATACGCAATAATGCACAACACCGGTCCAAATATTTCTTCCTGGGCAATGCGCATCCCACTCTGCACCTCAGAGAACACCGTCGGCCGGGTATAGAAGCCCTTATCAAAACCCGCCACCCGCCCAGGCCCACCGCACACCAGTTTTGCCCCCTCGTCGAGGCCGGCGGCGATCATGGTTTGGACGCGATTGAACTGGGCCTCGTTGGCAATCGGACCCAGCACCGTGTCTTCCGACTGCGGGTCGCCCACGACGATTGCCTCCACGGTGGCCGCCGCCAGCGCCTCGACTTCGGCCAAGCGGTGTTTCGGCACAATCATCCGGGTCGGTGCGCTGCAGGATTGCCCGACATTGCGAAACGCCGACATCACGCCCAACGGCACGGCCTTGGCGAAATCCGCATCGGGCAACAGGATATTCGGCGACTTGCCGCCCAACTCCTGGGTCACGCGTTTCACCGTCGGCGCCGCGGCTTGTGCAACCAGCGCGCCGGCGCGGTTGGAGCCGGTGATGGAAATCATGTCGATATCGGAGTGCGCCGCCATGGCTGCACCGACCTCGGCACCGCTGCCGTTGACCAGGTTGAACACCCCAGGCGGCAGGCCCGCGTCGTGCACCAGTTGGGCAAACAACAGGGCACTCAGCGGCGACAGTTCGCTGGGTTTCAACACCACGGTGCAGCCGGCGGCGATGGCCGGGGCGACTTTTGCGGTGATCTGGTACAGCGGCCAGTTCCACGGCGTGATCAGGCCGCAGACGCCGATGGCTTCGCGCTCGATCGCGGTGCCGCCTTCAACGGTCTGGAATGGGTAGCTGGACAGCAGGTCACGTGCGACCCGAACGTGTTCAGCCGCCAACGGCACCTGCATCGCCCGGGCGAAACTGATCGCCGCGCCCATTTCCAGGGACAGCGCCTGGGCCAACTGCTCTTTGCGCTCAAGGATGAGCGCGTGGATGTTCCCAATCACCTGCGCGCGCACGGCGGCCGGGGTCGCAGACCAACCCGCAAACGCCGCGCGTGCTGCTGCGACGGCGCGGTCCACATCCGCGGCCGAGCCACGTGCCACCTGGGCGACTACCGTCTCATCGGCCGGATTGACCACCGGTAAACTGGCCGGGATAACGGGCGAAACCCACTGGCCGTCGATGTAAAACCGCTGGGATGTGTGCGGATCGATGCTGTTGCTATGCGAAGAGTGTGTGGTCATCCAACGAGCTCCCTGGAGCGGTAATGGCGCTGCGAACAGCACGGCCCTGTCTTCCCGATAAACTAGCAAAACGGCCCCACCCAAAGATGCCGTTATTCAAGCCTGCAAGGGATAATCTGCTGAATCCAACATCCCCGCAGCCCACTAGATTCTTTGTGGTGAGCGGGCTTGCCCCGCGCTGGGGTGCGAAGCGCCCCCAATACGGGCCAATGCATTCCTCCAGGGCAAAACGGGGGTGCATGGTTTCAGGGCCGCTTCGCAGCCCAGCGCAGGCGATGCGGCGACCCGACTAGCCCGCTCACTACAAATCCTATGCCGCAGGTTGTCTTGCTAGCCGATTGCTTGCGTTACCAGGGCAAACTGCTGGACGCTGTCGCGCGATTGCGGGGGCACGCCCAGCACCATGCGTGGCGCCCTGTCCACGCATGGCAGCCCCAGGCTTTCCAGCCAGCCGGCCAAGCCGCAATCGGCCAGAATGTCGAAGCGCACGAAGGCTCCGGGAATCAGCCGCAGCAGGTGGGTGATCAACTGTCGGGCCTGGTCCGGGTTCTGCGCGACCACCGGGCCGATGATATGCCCGCGACCAAATCGACGCAGCAGGGCGCAACCCTGCAGTTGCCCTTGCGCCTCGAGGCCGGCCACGTGCTCGGCCGTGGGCAGCAAATCATTGAGCACCCCGGTGCGGTCCAGGCCACTGCCTGCATTGGCGAGTTCAATCACCTGCGGGTAATCGGCCAGGCTCAGCGCGCGGCATTGCGTGTGCTCGACCAAGGGCTGTGGCGCTGGGGTCTGCGGCACGCCTTGATGTTGCTGGATACGCGCGAAATCGACGAAGCCCATGCTTGCGTAAAGCGGTGCGCCGGATTCGGTGGCGTTGAGGATCGGCGTGCGCGGCGCCGCAGCTTCCAGGCACAGCTGCATCAGCCGGCGTCCGATGCCGTTGCCTTGGTGCGCATCGTTGACGATCACCAGGCCGATGGAGGAATAAGCGCCCTGGTGACAGGCGAATGCCACGCCCACCAGATGGCCGTCATGCTCGGCGACGAAGCCTTCGGAGGTGCGCTGCACCATGGCCCAATCTTCCTCGCGGTGAGGCCACTTCAGGTGTACGGACAGCGCATGGGCGGCGGGTATGTCGGCGGCGGTGGCCGAGCGATAAACATAGGCGTGGCTCATATCAGTTTTCCTGTGGTGGGCGCGCTCGCGGGCACCGTCGAAGGCTGGGTAAACCGCCGGATATCAAAGGGGCTGATCAGGGTGCTGGTGCTGCCGGTGCTGATCAGTTCGGCCATTACGTCCCCCACGCCAGGGCCGAGCTGGAAGCCGTGGCCGCAGAAACCAAAGGCATAAAACAGCCCGTCCACGGCGCCACTTGGGCCCATCACCGGCAGGGAGTCCGGGGTGTAGCTTTCGATGCCACTCCACACGCGGATGATGTTCAGCTTTTCGGCGCCGGGCAGCAGTCGGCGCATCTGGCGCATCTGGTTGAGCAGGCTCTCGGGCTTGAAATAGGCGCGTCGATTGATCATGTCCGGGGTACAGCGATTGCCGCCGCCGATGATGATGTTGCCGCGTGGGATCTGCCGGAAGTAGATCACCTCTTCCTTGATTTTGGTAAACACGCCGATCACGGTCGGCAAGGCATAGGGCACCGGTTCGGTGACCGACATCTGCGGGCCGTTGGGCTCCAGCGGTACCGGTTCACCGAAACGCTCGGACAACCGCGCCGCCCAGGCACCGGCGGTAATCAACAGTTGCTCGGCAACGAACAATTGCCCATCGGTGGTGGTGACGTGGAACAGGCCGTTGACCTTTTCCACGTCGGCGACTTCGGTTCTTTCCTCGATGCGCGCACCGAGGCGTCGTGCCGCGCGTGCAAACGCCGGGGCTGCCAGGCGCGGGTTGGCGTGACCGTCATGAGGCGCGTAGGAGCCACCTTTTACGTCCGGTCCCAGAAAGCCGAAGCGTTTGTGCAACTCGGCGCCGCGATAGATTTGCAGGTCCAGCTGCGCCGCTTCCGGCGCGGCGGCGTAGGCCTCCAGTTTGGCAATTTCATCTTCGCGGTAACACACACGCATATGCCCGCTGGGGATGAATTCAAGGTCGTCGTCGATCAGTTCCGGCAGGCGTTTCCACAGCGCCCACGAACGATTCGCCAGCTCCAGCTGCCCCAGGTAGCGTCCCTGGCGGCGCACGTTGCCGAAGTTGACGCCGCTGGCGTACTGGCCGATCTGGTCACGTTCCAGCAGCGTGACCGAACCACCGCGCCGCCGCAGGAAAAACGCGGACGACGCCCCCATGATGCCGCCGCCGATGATCAGCACATCGCTTTTTGATCCTGCTTGATTACCAGCCATGGAGGCGGCTCCAGGTGTGCACGCCACCGTCGGCGTCCAGGGCGTGATAGTCCGGGAACTGCGCGCCGGTGGCACAGGCATGGTTGGGCAGGATGCGCAGCCGACTGCCGATGGGGAAGCGTTCGGTAATGTCATCACCGTCGACGGTGTGCAGGGTAATGATGCCGTGTTCCTGGTTGGCGCCGGTGACGCGCGCGCCTTCGAGCCAGACGCCGGCTTCGCTGCACACTTGGCCATAACCAAAGTCCTGACGCTGACGCTGGGTACCACGGTCTCGGCTCATCGCCATCCAGCCGGCGTCGGTGATGACCCAGCCTTTCTCCGGTTGATGGCCGATCACGCTGGTCAGCACGCTCAGCGCCAGCTCGTCCGGCTGGCACACGCCGATGTTGTGCATGACCAGGTCGAAGAACACATAGACCCCGGCGCGCACTTCGGTGACGCCGTCCAGGTCCAGCGCCGACAGGGCCGTGGGGGTGGAACCGATGCTGACGTCGGGGCATGCCAGCCCGGTCGCGCGGATTCGTTGCGCGGCGCGCACGCACAGCGCACGCTCCTGTTCGGCCAGCACTTGCAGGGCTTCAGGCGTGTCGAGTTCGTAACTGGAGCCGGCGTGGGTCATCACGCCACGCAGGTGCATGCCGCCGTCGCTGAGGATTCGCGCCACGTCCAGCAGGGCCTCGTCTTCAGCGGCCAGGCCGGAGCGGTGGCCATCGCAGTCGATTTCAATCCATACGTCGAGGCGCTCGTCGTGTTGCTGTGCGAACGCGACGAGGGCTTGGGCACCGGCGACGCTGTCGGTGAGCAGGCTCAGGTTGCAGCCTTGGCGCCGCAGGGCCAGGGCTTGGGGCAGTTTGCCCGGCGCGACGGCCACGGCATAAAACACATCGAGGATGCCTTGGCTGAAGCAATGCTGCGCCTCCTTGAGGGTCGACACCGTGACACCGCTGGCGCCCGCAGCGAGCTGCGCCTGGATCACCGGCAGGCATTTACTGGTCTTGATATGCGGGCGTAAACGCACGCCGAGGGTATTCATCCGTTGCTGCATGCGCTGGATATTGTGCTGCATCCGCGGGATATCGATCAGTGCGGCGGGGGTGTCGAGGGCGGCAATCGGCGTGGGCATGGCAGGGCTCGAATGGCTGGGTTCAGGTTGCACTCTACTCAGGCATCCTTAAGGTGTGGTTCAATCAAAGCTAATCAATCATTAAGTAAAATTGAATGATCTCCATCGAAGACCTGCGCCTGGCCGCCACACTTGCACGCTGCGAGTCGCTGAGTGCTGCCGCCAGAGTCCTGAATGTGTCGCCGCCGGCGCTGTCCATGCGCCTGCGTAAGTTGGAGACGCTGCTGGGGCTGACCTTGGCCAACCGCGATGCGCGGCGCCTCAGCTTGACCGCCGACGGCGAACGTTTTTCCCGCGAAAGTGCGCTGCTGCTGGAGCAGTTGGAAGCGCTGCCGGAGTCATTCAGGCAAAAGGACGAAACACTGGTGGGCACACTGAGGCTGGCCGCGCCGTTTGGCTATGGCCGCCAACGCATCGCGCCGCTGTTGGCACGGTTTGCCAGAGTGCATCCGCAGCTTTGCCTGCACCTGGATCTGCGCGAGACACCTTGGCCGGACCGGCATGACAGCGATGCGGTGATCCACATCGGCCATCTCAACGACAGCCTGTGGACCGGTCGGCAACTCACGCCGAACGAGCGCTGGTTATGCGCGAGCCCGGCCTACCTGCAAGCGCACGGCGTGCCGTCCTCCCCGGATCAACTCGCCGAGCATCGCTGCATCTGCATTCGAGAAAACGATGAGGATGTGACGCTGTGGCACCTGCGCAAGGGGCAGGGCCGCAAGACGTTGCGCGTGGAGCCTGCGTTGCTGAGTAACGACGGCAGCGTTGCCCGGCGCTGGGCCGAGCAAGGCTTGGGGTTGGTGCTGCGTTCGCAGTGGGATGTGAGTGACGCCATCGCCAGCGGCAGCCTGGTACGCGTGTTGGCGGACTGGAGCTTTGACAGCGCACCGATCGTCCTGCTGGTGCCGTCACGTAAACTGCGCAGCCCGCGCGTCCAAGCCTTGGTGGCGTTCCTGGAAGAGGCGCTGAAAGCCTGATTTATTTCACCGCGTAGACCTTGCGCACATACACCGTGCTGTTCCAGGCACACGGCGCGCCTTTGGCCACAAACACGCTGTCACCGGTGTTGACCGTCACCTCGGCACCGCTGTCATCCTGCAGGGTGACGCGGCCTTCGAGCAGGTGCATCAACTCATGCAGTTTGTGCGGGCGGCCGTGGCGGGCGTAGGGCGTCGAGTCCCAGATGCCGATACGCAACTCGGTGACCGCATCGTCGAACAGGTTGAACGCACGGCACTGCGGCGTGGGACCGATCAGGATCTGCGCTTCCGGCGCGGCCGAGGGGTTAAGCAGGGTGCGCGGGTCGAGCAGGGTCAGGCCGGGGCGGGCGGGTGCGTCAGCCTGATCGTAGGCGCAGAACGCCCACTGGCTGCCTGCGCTCGCCTGCACGGTGAGGCGTGTGCCACGACCGATCACGGCGCTGGCGCCGATGCCCAGTTCCAGCGTTTGCTCGGCACTGCTGAGCACCACATGGCCTGCGTGCACCACCAGTGTTTCACTGTGGGGGAAGTCTTCGATCACGGTGTCACCGCTGAACCCTACAAGGCCTGCGGACACACCATCGTCGCCTCGCCAGGCGAGTTGACGGGTGTCGCCGAATGGGTCCAACGCGCTCAAGGCGCCCGTGTTGAAGGACGTGGCAACGCGGCTGCCGTCGGCACGCGCCAACAGCAGGATACGGGGAGATGACATGGGGAGTGCTCCGGGAGGAAAAGTCAGCCGATCGCCTGGGTGATCAGGGCAAAGGGGTGTAGGCCTTGGCTGGCCTGGGGCGGCGTGCCTCGGGCCATCTGCGCGACGGTGTCGACGTTCTTCAGGCCCGCCTGTTCGAGCCAGTCACTGAGGCCGCAGGCGACGGGGATGTCGATGCGCACAAAGGCGTCCGGCACCTGGGCCAGCAATGTGCCGATCAGGTGCTTGGCCTGCTCGATGTGCTCGGCCACCACCGGGCCGATGCACCGCCCACGCCCAAACGGTCGCAGCAGGGCGAAGCCGCGTAGCTGCCCATCACGCTCGATGCCCACGGCGTGCTCCACCTGCAGGTCGCGTAATACGTCGCGGCGGTCGAGGCCGCTGGCGGCTTTGGCGAGTGTCAGCAGGGCGGTGTGATCATCGGTGTGCAGGGCGCGGCAGGTTTCGCCGTTGGCCAGCGGCGGCAGGGCGGGCACCTGCACCTGGCCCTGATGCTGCTGCACCCGTCCGAATTCGACAAAGCCCTGGCTGGCGTACAACGGCGCACCGGCGAGGGTCGCGTTGAGGACCGGGGTGCGTGAGCCGCAGGCGGCGAGGGCTTTTTCCATCAGGCGTCGGCCGATGCCCTGGCCCTGGTAGTCATCGCTGACGATCACCAGGCCGATGGTGGCGTAATCGCCTTGGGGGCAGGTGAAGGCGCTGCCGATCAGCCGCTCGCCGTCCGTCACCACGAAGCCGTCGCTGACCCGGTGCAACGTGGCCCAGTCTTCCAGGCGGTGGGGCCATTTGAGTTGTACCGACAGGGCGTGGGCGGCCGGGAGGTCGTCTGTGGTCATAGGGCGGTAGGTATAAGCGGGGTGTGGCAGGGCGGACATGGCATGCCTCCATAGAGCGTGGTTTTTTGCGGCGTCAGGGTGCTTGTATCCCACCTGGGTTGGGGGCTGGCAAGGGGGGTGGGGATATTCGGTAGATTCCTTGGGCTGTGGGTTGTGGGGCCACAGGTACTACTTAATTTTTGTGGGGCGGCGGTAGTAAATGCTAAGAGGGGGGTGAGTACATATCCGTTATTTAGGTTAGGGCCACCTAGGGTTCCGCTCTTACAGCGGGTCACTTTTGGAAAAGAGCCCCAAAAGTAACCAAAAGGGCTCTTGCCCCAACACTCGGCACCTCGCTTAGGCTCGGTGTGCCCGTAATTCGCCAGTGATTTGGGGGGCCGCCGCCACGCGCCATCCATGGCGCGGGGCGGCTAAACCGGCATCCCTGCCGGTTTACCCCCCAAATCCCTGTCGAATTCCG
>Ga0075034_1000778_pt1 | contig 16195 bp, 17 predicted proteins | sample SynthPrep_16_END_FD_71519 | JGI IMG/M metagenome (GOLD analysis project Ga0075034, IMG submission 71519) | Synthetic microbial communities from Ohio, USA - SynthPrep_16_END_DS12_MetaG | ecosystem: Engineered > Bioreactor > Aerobic > Activated sludge | place: USA: Ohio, Columbus | collected...
GGTCTGTTGGGCCGCTCTCAGTTCGTTGATTTCCTCGTACTCACCGCCGCGCCTCATGATCGACCATGCGATGCGAGCCATCTTGTTGGCAAGGGCAACGGCGACAACCTTTGGCGGCCGACGTCGCCGATCTGATCCGCGTGTCTGAGAACCCGAAGTTTGTGGTCTACGTCGCGCCTGAACTTGTGCATGGCCTTCATCCTTCCTGCCCATTAGGCTCAAGAGAAAGGATGTCTCGCAAGTCCGTACATTCCTACACACTGCCAGTGCCGCAGTCGTAGAGCGCCAAATCGATCCTGCGGCCCTGGCCTGTACGTTCACGCTCGTACAGCGCCCCCAAAATAGCCTGCGCGGCATACATGCCTGTAAAAAGATCGACAGCTGCTACACCAAACTTCAGTGGCGCTTGTTCTGCCTCGCCGTTAATTGCCATCAAGCCAGATTCACCCTGGATGACAAGGTCATAGCCGGGGCGGGGACCTTCAGAGCCGTAGCGGTCATAGCCGGAGATTGCGCAATAGATCAGCCGGGGTTCAGTTGCTTAAGGGTATCGTATCCGAGCCCAAACTTCTCCATTCCTCCAGCTTTGAAGTTTTCGACAATGATATCCGCCTTCGCACAGAGCGTTCGTACGGCTTCGCGCCCTTCGTCGGTTGTAAGATCGAGGGCAATCGACCGCTTGTTTCGATTAAAGCTATAGTAATAGGACGTATTACCGGGTGAGATTTGGATTCCCCAATCTCGCGTGTCGTCACCCCGCAAAGGATGCTCCACCTTGATTACGTCTGCACCCAGATCGCCCAAGACCATCGAGCTCAAGGGGCCCGCGAGCACTCTCGACAGGTCGACAACTACCACGTTGGAAAGAGGCAATGGGCCCATTTCGTAAACCCCTTTGGTGCAATCTATAATTACATACCGTGCGGCCGGTAATAAAATATACGGCCACCAACGTCAATAGGATATGGATAGCCATGAAGCAGTCGACCAAAGGACCGGTGGGGCGGCCCCCAACGATGGACGCACCCCGGCAGACAATTCAGAGTGCAGCAGCGCGCCTGTTCGCGGAGAAGGGCTTCGAACAAACCTCTCTCCAGGATGTCGCGGACGCGGTCGGGGTTACCAAAGCGGCCGTTTATCACTACTTCCAGTCAAAGCAGGTGATATACGATGAAATCGTCGTCTATCTCCTGGATGGGCTGTATGATCACGTGCACGCGAAGATAACTTCTGACGAATTACCCCGAGATAAACTTAAGATATTTATGACGTCCCACGCGGAATATTTTGAAACACACTATATTGCATTCGTTGCATTATTTCACGGTACAAGTGGTATCGCTAGGAATGCCCGCAGCGACCGTCAACTCGAAACCCGAGACAGGTATGAAGCGCTACTTCGGGGGCTGCTTTCTGAAGGAGCAAGCACGGGGTGCTTCGCCATTGATGACATCGCGATTTGTGCCAACGGTATCTTATCGATGCTGAACTGGATGTCGCGGTGGTACAAACCAGACGGTAGGCAGCATGCCGCCGCCATCGCTCTCAGCTACTATGAGATCATCTATCGCGGCGTGAAAAGTTGATCGCTCCAGCGCTGCGGCAAAATGGTCGAACAACTCAGACCTGGTGCCTATAGGCGGTTTTGAAGGCGACACCGGTTTCGCGTGTTTCAAGTTTAAGCCAATTGACCATGTCTTTCCGCCGGGAAATGGTGAGCCTTTTCCAACAATGGATCCCTGCGCGACGGTGGCACTTGGAATGACCGGGTAGGGTGGGGAAGCCGAGCCTCGTGTGGCGAATAGTCAAATGCCTCGCGATAACACCTAGAGAAATGAGACTGCGAAACAAATCCGCTCGCAATTGCCACCTCAACCACCGGCATCGCTGTCTGTACCAACAATTGCCGAGCGAGCTCCAGTCGCAGTTCCATATAATAGCGCGAAGGGGAGGACCTCAGCTCTGTTCGAAACAGGCGTTCAATTTGTCTTCTTGACAGGCGAACATACGAAGCCAGGTCGTCCACGGGCATGGGTTCGCAAAGAGTTGCCTCCATTTTCTCCACCAGCTTCAGAATAATGGGGTTGGTTGTGCCAATCTTGATCGATCTAGGAAGTCGCTGCCGATCGTCGTGTTTACGGATGCGTTCAACGAGCGCTTGATCGCAAATGCTTGCAGGCACCTGCTCGCCGAATTCCTGGCTGACGAGGTGCAAGATCATGTCAAAGGAGGCAGTTCCCCCAGCGCAGGTATAGAACCCGCCGTCGACTTCATAGATGCCAGTAGTTGCACGCACATTCGAAAACCGTTCCACAAATCCCGGATAGTTTTCCCAGTGGATGGTGCAACGCTTTCCGTCGAGCAGCCCTGATTGTGCTAAGAAAAAGGCCCCAGTGCAAACGCTTCCCAGCGCGACTCCTTTGTGTCGGCTTTCACGAAGCCAAGCGATTGCAGCCTTGTTGTTGTGCCTTTCCACATTGCGGCCGCCACACACGATCGCCATCGTAGGGTGCTTGTCGCCGCCCAGGTGACTTCGTTCGACAGCAATCGAATTGTGAACGGCGATTTCCAGACCGCAACTAGCCGTCACATTTTCACCATCGAGAGAAACAAATCTCCAGCTGTAGGCATTGAAACCGAGGACGTTATTTGCCAATCGAAGCGCTTCTACGGCGCTTGAAAATGCAATTAAGGTAAAATGCGGAAGCAGATAGAATACAATTGTACGAGGTGCTTTGTGGGCGGCGCTCATCTGAAAAATGACTCTTTCTATTAGGCCATTTGGTCCGAATACGGCCGAGTTGTTGGCCGATCCACGCATTCGCCACTATTAATCGCCTGCGATAAATACTAAAGGATGGTTGCGACATTTTTAGAGGATAAATGGGACGGTCGGTATGCAAGGCATCGCACGGCGAACTTCTCAAGTAGAGGGGAGACCACACCATGGCCCTCGGCTTTCGGTTGGGCTTATTCTCGAGCCTCGTTTCACGCTTGGGGCCTTAGCGAATTTCGTCGACGTATTGCGTCTAGCCGCGGATGACGGGGATAGGAGTCGCCAGATTCAATGTAGCTGGCAGCTGATCTCGCATGATCTCGCGCCAGTTACGTCCAGCTGCGGCATTGTAGTTCAAACGCAAAACCTGCTCACGGATCCGGCCAAATTCGACTACATTGCTATTGTCGGCGGCCTGGTAGCTGGTGATCACAAACGAGTACGGAAGGTCGATGACTACCTCCGAAGAGCGGCTGCTTTTTCAGTTCCATTGATTGGCCTATGCAGTGGGTCACTCACATTGCACAAAGCGGGTCTTTTGAGTGGGTACCGTTGCTGCGTAAGCTGGTTTCACGACGCGGAATTTCTTGCCCAGTTCGAAGGCGTCAACCTGGTTTCAAACCAGATTTTTGTCGTCGATCGTGATCGGCTGACGTGTTCGGGAGGGACGAGTACGGCCCATTTAGCGGCGTTCCTAGTGGACCGTCATGTTGGTAAATCGCAGGCCATGAAGAGCTTGCATATTATGATGATCAATGAGGCCGAGATGGGAGAAGCGCCGCAACCTGGGCCTCCGCTCGTCTATCAAACAAACGACCCGATAGTAAAAAAAGGATTGCTATTTATGCAGCAGACGATAGACGCTCCCGTATCGGTCACTCAAATTGCGAGCAAACTTAAAGTAAATAAAAAACTCTTGGAGAGGCGATTTAAAGCGGCGCTAAGAGTTACACCTTCAATTGCCTATCGAGGAATAAGGCTCCAACGGGTCCGCCACCTGTTGGAGACCACAGATAGGCAAGTTTCGACCATCGCAATCGAGTGTGGGTTCTGTGATGCCTCGCATCTCAGTCGCCAATTCCGTGCCTATTTCGGGAATGGACCGCAACAGTATCGCGAAAATATAAAGGTGGTATTGCGATAGCCAGATTGGTTTCAGATCGCTCAGCTGGCGTGAGGGTATCGGTACGTTTGCGAAGACGGACTCAAAAATAGTTGTAGACGACCAGTCTAAAAGATTCCATAAACTCGCCGAATTGGGTTTTGCATATTGGAATTTTGATGAGAGCGATTGTCCTAAAGAAAGACGGATCTGAATTTTCAGCGCGCTTGGAGCAGCTGGAGGTACCCAGCGACGGTGACGATAATATTTTGTGCGAAGTGGCCTACTCCTCGCTGAATTATAAGGACGCGTTGGCCATCACCAACAAGGGGCCTGTGGTACGTAAATGGCCTATGGTTCCAGGGATCGACGGTGCCGGGAGGGTCATTCGAAGCACTTCTTGTGCCATACCCGAAGGGGCCCAGATCGTGGCAACCGGGTGGGGGCTTGGTGAAACTCGTTGGGGTTGTCTAGCTGAAGCGGTATCGCTCCCGGACAGGTTTAGCACTGAACTGCCGACGGGATTGTCATCGCGGGAATCTATGGGCGTCGGAACTGCGGGGCTCACCGCTATGCTCTGTATCTTAGCAATTGAAAGGCACGGAGTTCGTCCTGAGGATGGACCTGTCTTGGTGACGGGGGCGTCTGGCGGGGTAGGCGGGATGGCGCTTATGTTACTGAAAACACTAGGCTACGCAGCTGTCGCGTCCACGGGCAGGTTGAGTGAGTCATCATATTTGCAAGAGATCGGTGCATCTCGTGTAATGGATCGCAAGCAACTTTCTGAGCCTGGAAAGCCGTTGCAAAAGGAAGAATGGGCTGCAGTCATCGACAGTGTGGGAAGTGTAACTCTCGCAAATGCATGCGCCAGTACCAGGTATGGTGGAATAGTGGCGGCCTGCGGTCTTGCGCAGGGGATGGACTTCCCGGGGTCGGTAGCGCCATTCATCTTGCGGGGCGTCACTCTCGCGGGAATCGATTCAGTGATGGCTTCGCGAGCAGTCCGTCGCGTTGCGTGGGAGAGGATCGCAACCGCAATCGATCGCGCGGTACTTGACAGAATAACGAGCGAAATCGAATTGGCGGACGTCGAAGCGGCCGCGCAGGATTTGCTAGCTGGTCAAGTACGTGGCCGTCTCATCGTGAAAATCTGAGCCAGGCAGAAATTGTGTTGACCACTACTAAGAGACCGGTCTAATTTGCTCTCTATGAGCACACTTCAAAAACCAAAAGCTAAAGCATCGGCGCGAAACGAAACGCGCGCCCGGCTCCTTACTATCGGCACTGAGGTGCTTTCCCAAAAAGGGTTCTCAAGTACAGGTGTCGAAGAAATACTTAGCTCTGCGGACGTACCCAAGGGGTCATTCTACTACTACTTTGAGAGCAAGGCCGCATTCGGCCTCGCTGTAATAGAAAATTACGAATACATCTGGGCCCAAAAGTTGACGCGGCTGCTTCGAGATCCTGCGGTCCGGCCGCTCGATCGGATAGACAATTATATCTCTGAGGGCGTGCGGGGCCTTGAGAAGTACGCATTCAAGAGGGGGTGCCTCATTGGAAATATTGGTCAGGAGATGGGGGCCTTAGATGATCAGTTTAGAGACCGTATTCTTGCTGTTTTTTCATCGTGGGCCGAATACATAGCTAGTTGCCTAGAAGAGGCAAAGCGTCATGGTGATCTGCCAAAAGAGCTAAATGTTCCGGAGATGGCGAAGTTTTTTTGGTTTGCTTGGGAGGGCGCGATTTTGCAAGCAAAACTGGAGAGATCGACGGCTCCAATTGAGCAATTTCGGTCAGTGATATTCAGGGCGATGGGTGGTGGGACGCAGTCGGAATGAGCGGCTGTTTGAGCTTGTGTGAACAAATCGTCAGGTTTTTCGAGGAGGCTAGTAGGAATGAACGTTCATCGGTTTGGCGTAGGGGCCGAAAGCATGATGAGCCAATCGGAAGGGTCAATGAGAGCGCTGCTACAACCGCGCTCTATTGCACTGGTCGGGGCTTCTGACAGGCAGGATACACTGGGGCGCGCGATGGTCGACATGGCGCGTGTCGGAGGTTACGGCGGTTCAGTCTATGCGATAAACCCCAAGTATCGAGAAATAGATGGGATGCCGTGTTTCGGAAGCATTGCTGAGCTTCCCGAGATGGTTGACCATGTTGTTCTTGGCGTCGGCAATGAGCGCCTGGAGGCTGCTCTTGATGATGCGATTGCCCATGGAGCCCGAGCTGCTACGATTTTTGCATCCTGTGGGGTTCACGGAGATGGTGGAAAGTTACGCGAGAGCTTGGCTACCAAGGCGAGGGCCGCGGGAATGTCCATCTGCGGCGGTAACTGCATGGGGTTCTACAACAACGAGATTGGGCTGCGGGTTGCGGGTTATCCCGCTCTGCAGGCGATGGAGCCCGGTTCAATTGGATGGCTTGCACAGTCGGGTTCGGTATTCGGCGCATTGGCGCATAACGATGAGCGACTTAAGTTCAACGTAGCAATTTCCTCCGGAGCGGAATTGGTAACTACAGCTGCCGATTATCTTCGGTGGATGGCCGATCATGAGAATATCCGCGTTGTCGGTATGTTCTTGGAGTCGGTTCGGGACCCGGCTGGCTTTGCTGCGGCGCTCGAACTAGCTGCAACGAAGGATGTCCCTGTCGTAATATTGAAAGTTGGAAGAACGGCTGCCAGCGCTGAGATGGCTCTTAGCCATACGGGTGCTATCGCGGGAAGCGACGCTGCCTATACAGCTCTTTTCAAGCGATACGGCGCAATTCAAGTCGACGACGAGGATGAACTAGCCGCTACGCTAACGCTCTTTCAATACCCGAGACGGCCTGGACGCGGTGGATTGGTCGCTATTCACGATTCCGGCGGCGAACGTGAACTCGCTGCGGACATTGCGGATGCCGTCGGGGTGACTTATCCGCAGTTGTCCGAATCTACCAAAGATAAGATTGGAACGATAATCGATTCCGAGCTTATTCCGGCAAATCCATTGGATGCGTGGGGTGGAGCCCGAGATTTTAGATCTGTATTTACTGAGAGTTTTACCGCCCTCGTCGAAGACGACAGCGCAGCCATTGGCATGATGTTCTGTGACATTAGAGACGGATACTACGTGTCTAATGGATTTGTTGACGCGACAATTTCTACTCACAGATGTACGGAAAAGCCTGTAGCGTTGGTCACTAACTATTCGATGGTCAATCATCGAGAGCTCGTGTTGAAGCTGACATCGGCGGGTGTCCCCGTCATTGACGGCACGCGTGTTGCACTCAAGGCCGTAAAAAACATGCTGTACTGGCGCGATCGTCAACGACTGGCGGGACCGCAACGTCCAAGCGGCTGTGGCGGTTCAGAAATAGTTCAGTCTTGGAGAATGCGGCTTGCAGAGGGATCGGCCCTAAGTGAACGTGAAGCTCTTTCGCTTATGGCCGACTATGGGATCGCAACGGCGAAAAGCAGGGCGGTCGCCCATGAAAGTGAACTCGCCGCTGTCGCCGAAGAGCTCTCATTCCCCGTTGTCCTCAAGACCGCGGCCTCAGGCATCTTGCATAAATCCGACGTCGGTGGAGTTGTCCTCAACATCAAAGATTCATCGGCATTGCACTCTGCATACCGCGCGATGAGCGACAAGCTTGGGTTGGAAGCACTTGTATCAGAGATGGTCCCCAAGGGGATTGAGTTAGCCCTTGGGGCCATCTTTGATCCCCAATGGGGGCCCGTCGTCGTCATTTCGGCAGGTGGGGTTCTCATGGAGTTGTTAGACGACAGCGCAGCTGCTCTGGGTCCCATTTCTTACGATGAAGCCGCAGAAATGATTGCATCGCTCAAGATTAGCAAATTGTTGGACGGTTACCGAGGAACGGACTTCATCGAACGAGACAAGTTGATCGATAGCCTAGTGAGATTGAGTTGGCTGGCAAACGACTTCTCTGGTTGCATAGGCGAGATCGACGTTAATCCATTGATCGTGAATGTCGCTGGTTGTGTGGCTGTAGATGCCCTCGTGCTGCCGATGCTTTCAGATAGGGGGCACTGATGGATCTCTCTTTGAACGAACGTCATAAGGACCTCCAGCGGCGTGGTCGCGACTTCTTTGAAGGCGTGTTGGCTCCAATGGAGCTGATCGTTGACCAGCATGGCGAGCTGCCTGAGGAACACAGAGCAAAGATTCGGCAGGAAGTTCGCGATGCTGGACTGGGGGCTATCAATCACAGCGTTGAGGAAGGTGGCCAGGGCTTCACGGTTTTCGAGCAACTATTGATCAATGAACAAATTGGTCGGGCAACGAACGGTCTTTGGACTGTGGTTTGGCAACCGCCTGTATCACTGAAATTTGGTAGTGCGGAGCAACGGCGCTTATATCTGGCTCCTAGCTGTCGCGGAGAAAAGCGAGGGGCTTTTGCTATTACCGAGCCTGGTGCGGGGTCAGATGCTGGGGCTGTAACGACTAGCGCTGAGCCTTGCGACGGTGGTTATCGGCTCAACGGCGAAAAATGGTTTGTCACGAATTGGAACGCATCTGATTTTGTAATTGTCCATGCGCATCTCAATGGGGATCCGGCACTGCCAACCTTGTTCATTGTCGACAATGCCCAAAGCGGAGTTAGACATATTCGCTCTCCGCAATTCATGCACAACTACGCGCACGACCACGCGGAAGTCGTTTTCGAAGACGTTGCGCTTAGCGAGGATTCGATGTTGGGCCAACCGGGGCAGGGATATGACCTGACCAAAGATTGGTTCGTCGAGGCACGGCTCCAAATTGCAGCTCATTGCATCGGCGCGGCAACGCGCGCGGCGGAAGCTGCTGAGAGCTACGCGCGAAACCGCATCCAATTCAATCGGCCGATATGGGACTTCCAGGCTATCGAATTCATGATCGCGGACATGGCTGTGACGATTATGGCGGCTAAGTCCATGGCGTATCGTATCGCTTGGGAAATCGATCACGTGGACGACCGAAAGCTAATTCACGCGCGGGCCAGCGCAGCCAAACTGTTCTGTTCAGAAGCGGCGGGGAGAGTGATCGACACGGCTCTGCAGATATTGGGAGGACGTGGCTACATGCGAGAAAATCCGGTCGAACGGCTCTACCGAGATATTCGCGTTGACCGAATTTGGGAGGGAACCTCGGAGATCCAGCGATCAATCATCGGAGGTCAAATTCGCAAGCGTGGCTTAGACATCTATACAGGGTGGTAGGAGCGAAAAAATGGTCCACACGCTCCGTCAAACATCCGGGACTACTCTAAAGTCCAGGGAAAATTGGGGGACACTCTTCCTCATTCTCCCAGCGCTGGTCTTTATTGCCTCCTGGTTTCTCATCCCGCTCGGGCAGCTATTTGCGCTCAGTCTCAGTTCGGAGGCAGGTCCGCTAGCCTCCTATTCCGAGCTGATAGGAAGTTCGGTGTTTAGACGCGTATTTGTCAACACGATGGTGCTTGCCTGCATAGTGACAATTATATGCGTCGTACTTGCTTATCCGACGGCATATCTGCTTACAAAACTTCGCGGGTTTTGGTTTTCAGTCGCTCTATATTGTGTTCTTGTTCCGTTTTGGATAAGTGTTTTGGTTCGAACGTTCAGCTGGATGCTTCTACTTGAGCGAAATGGCCCAATAAACAATTTCCTGATGTATTCAGGAATCACGACGTCTCCGATCAATATGCTGTTCAATAACTTTTCTGTATATCTTGGCATGGTTCATGTCTTGCTTCCATATGCTATATTCCCGATGTATTCATCGATGCTTCGAGTAGACAATCGTCTTTTGCAGGCTAGTGAAGGGCTTGGCGCACGCGGATCGACGACGTTTCTCCGTGTTTATCTTCCACTGACTATGCCCGGCGTGCTGGCTGGCGGGGCGTTTGTATTGCTCCTAGCTTTGGGTTTTTACATTACCCCGACCCTTCTCGGTGGATTACAGAATCTTACAGCGGCGATGTTGATTGACAACTTCGTCAATGAGCGACTTGTGTGGCCGTTGGCTGCGGCTGCGTCGTTCATTTTGCTGGGCCTGGTTCTGGGTATCCTTGCTCTGGCTTCAAGATTCTTATCACTCGGTTCGATGGTTGGGATGAGATGAACAGTTCGATCGCAAAAACGTTAAGTCATGTAGTTGGCGCACTTGTTCTGGCCTTCCTGTTGTTACCGATATTTGCGGTTGTTCCAGCATCCCTTAGTGACCAATCGTTTGTGAAGATACCACCCGAGAGCTATTCGTTTAGGTGGTATGAGGCATTCTTCGCAGACGCCGGATAGGTTTCCTCGATGCTGAACAGCATCAAGGTGGCGACGATAGCGTGTATCTTTACGGTAATTGTGGGGACAATGATAGCAGTCGGACTTACTAGGGTAGGAGCAACGACGAGAATGCTCTTAACTGGTCTGCTAATGGCCCCAATAATTGTCCCTGCTATAATGATCTCAATATCGATATACTATGTAAGTAGGCAGGTTGGACTGTACGGAACAGTTCTCGGGTTGGCGCTCGGCCATTCACTTCTGTGCTTGCCATTCGTGGTAATCAACGTTGGTGTCTCATTGCGGAGGCTCGATCCCAGTCTTTTGCGCGCTGCGGCTGGACTTGGGGCGGGGAGCTGGGAAGTGTTTAAGACCGTAACCCTGCCAGCCATCAAGCCGGGCCTTGCTGGTGGTGCAGCCTTCGCGTTCGTGACATCGTTCGACGAAGTGATCGTCTCAATATTCATTTCCGGATATGGCGCGAAGACACTTCCGGTGAAGTTGTGGGAACAGATTAGAGTGGAGTTCACACCAGTCTCCGCTGCAGGCTCAACAATAATTCTAATTCTTACCGTGGTTCTATTCGTAGCAGTACAAATGCTTCGTTCCCGGGGAACCCCAGGCAAAGAGGCGCAGGTGTAAAAATGACGAAAAGTGCTGAAAGCGGAGTGCAGGTTAGCTTTAAAGGCGTGGGGAAGGACTTTGGTTCTGTTCGCGCATTGGATCCTATCTCTTTAGATATTCGCTCAGGCGAGTTTCTCACGCTTCTCGGACCAAGTGGCTCCGGTAAGACGACCCTGTTAAACATCGCGGCTGGTTTTCTAAGCCCGGATACTGGGCAGGTGCTGCTGGGTGAGCGCGACGTCACCCACGTTCCGCCTAGAGATCGAAATATCGGGATGGTGTTTCAGAATTATGCTCTTTTTCCCAATCTCAATGTTGGAGAGAATGTCGCATATGGTCTGAAGGTTCGCAAGTATCCGAAGGCTCAAGTTGAATCTCTCGTCAACAAAGCCCTCACCATGGTTCAGTTGGACGGCTACGCTGGTCGAGCAATCCAGCAATTGTCGGGTGGTCAACAGCAACGAGTGGCCCTGGCGCGCGCTATGGTCATTCAACCGGACGTTCTGTTGATGGACGAACCATTGGGGGCTCTTGACCGACAGTTGCGAAAGCATGTGCAGTTGGAAATTAGACGACTTCATCTAGCCGCACCGCGGACAACTATCTCTGTGACGCATGATCAAGAAGAGGCGATGGTGATGTCTGATCGTGTAGCTATTATGAGTCACGGCCGTATTGAGCAGATTGGGACGCCCCACGAACTGTACGCAACACCAAAGAACATATTCGTGGCAAAGTTTCTGGGAGAGTCGAATATACTTCCAATATGCGTACTTGGAGAGAGCGGCGGCCAGATCTCATTTACAATCGACGGGTGTGAAGGTGTTCGGTTCGCCGATGCTGGCAACACTTCGGTCAAAGGGGCTGCATCTCTTCTTATTCGGCCGGAAGGGCTACAGATTGCTGAAGAGGGCCAGAGCGGTTTGGCGGGGCGGGTTGCTGAGGTTGTTTACCTGGGTGAGTTGACTGCTCGGCGCGTCACGTTGGATTGCGGCAAAGAACTCTGGATGCGATCGATGTCTGCTAGTCCGGCTGACGTTGGAGACCGGATCGAGGTCACTTGGCGCAATGCCGATGCGCGTGTTCTTTCTAGCTAGTATTTTCGAGCGAACGTCAGACCGTCAAAGCGTATTGGCGATCGCGGGTCAGTATAAATGGGAGAAAGCGAATGATTACACGTCGAAATGTTTTGCATGCTGGTGCAGTGCTGGGCGCGGCTTCAGCATTTGGTAGTGCGATCGGTAAACGCAGTTGGGCGCAAGGCCGCCCCTTTACGTTTTGCTCGTGGGGTGGTGCGCTCTCAGAAGTCGAGAAGATGGCGTTTGTTGACCCATTTGCCAAGGAGAAGGGCATCGAGATTGCCAATGTCTCTCCTACAAACTACGCGAAGCTGAAGGCAATGGTCGAAGCCAATGCAGTTGACTGGGATGCTGTCTGCGTTGGTGGATACTTTATCTATACGGGAAAAGACACCAATCTACTGGAGCCGATCGACTATTCCATCGTGAAGGCTGATCATTTGGCTCCGCATTGGCGAACCGAATACGGCGTCTACACCACCACAGGGGCGTCAGTAATTGCTTACAATACTGATGCGTTCCCAGAGGGATCGCGCCCGGAATCGTGGGCAGATTTTTGGAATGTTAAGGACTTCCCTGGCCCACGAAGCCTCTATTCGAGGCTCTGGTATAACTACGAAGCTGCTCTTCGCGCAGCGGGTGTCTCCAAAGAAGAGATTTATCCGGCTACTGAAGAGAAGATGAAGCTCGCGTTTGCCAAACTCAAAGAGATCAAGCCACACGTGTCTGTTTGGTGGACAGCAGGAGCTCAGCCACCCCAACTGTTGTCGACGGGCGAGGTTGCTATGGCCATGGCGTGGAGTGGGCGAGTGGCTGATGCAATCCATGAGGGTGCGCCAGTTGCGATGACTTTCAAGGACGCTATTGCGTGGGGTAATGCCTTTGTAGTGCCCAAAGGGGCGCCCAACCGTGACTTGGCGATGGAGCTGATTAACTACGCAGTGTCTCCTACCTCGCAAGAACGGCTGCTGCCGGTTGGGACATACGGTCCTATTCTTGAAGATGTTTCCGCAAAAGCCACCCCGGAGCAGGCGAAGTTTATTGTAACGCATCCTGACAACATCAAGGATGCAGTTATTCAAAACGATGCTGAAGTGTCGGCGTATGTGATAAAATACGAAGACGAATGGCAAAAATTCCAGCTTGGTTGAGAGTGTAAATCAAATGGCGGGCCGGGTACATCATCACCCGGCTTCTGCCCATGCGGAATGGATCTCTTATTGAAATGAATATCGATTTTTCTACCATTAACTTCAGAGTAGTCGACGGGATAGCGTACATCACGCTCAATCGCCCTCGTTCATTGAATGCTATCAATCCGCAAATGGTCAGCGAACTCAATCTCGCGATGGATCGAGTAGACAGTGACGACGCTATCAAAGTTGCAATCGTTTCTGGCGAGGGGCGTGCATTCTCGGCGGGTTTTGACCTCAAAGCCGCCGCCGAACGAGGACCCATGGATCCCATTCGATGGAGATCTGTGCTCGAAGCCGATCTCGATCTAATTCTTCGCTTCTGGGATAGCCCTAAGCCGACGATTGCCGCGGTCCACGGTCATTGTATCGGTGGAGCGTTTGAACTGGCCTTGGCGTGCGATATTTCCATTGCAGGTGAATCGACACTAATGGGCGAGCCGGAAGTTCGATTTGGCTCGGGTATCGTCGCGATGCTCCTCCCATGGATTACGGGGCCAAAACAAGCAAAGGAACTTCTTCTAACTGGAGAGGATCGTCTTACCGCGACTAGGGCTTTGCAGTTGGGAATCGTCAATAACGTTGTTCCGGACGACGAGGTGCTTAATAGTGCAATCGCAACAGCAGCCAAAATAGTATCTGCGGCTTCATCTTCCGTGAAGTTCACGAAAAAAGCGATCAATAGAACTTACGAGATAATGGGACTTAGGCAGGCGTTACTGCAGTCTCTGGAACTGGACATTTTTATCGAATCTAGCGGCGGGCCTGAAGGCGAGACTTTCAACCGAATACGGAATGAGCAGGGGCTCCAGGCGGCGTTGGCCTGGCGCAACTCACGATCAAGCGTTCCTGGCTGACGCTTTGTCTCTGAAATGGACCCTACGGACGGCTGCGCGCTTTTGCTCGTGACCGTCCGTCATTGCGACGACTTTCAGGAAGCTGGACGCTTCGATCAACGTCCTGACTGAGCGTGACCGGCCATTTTGGGGTCAGGACAAGAGCAGTTCAAAATCGATGGGATGGAAGGCTCCCGCTCCGCCGGTGCTAGGTTGGCATCGGTTAGGATGGACAAACCGGGAGTGTTCGAATGGAAGAGATTTCTACTGTGGGAATCGACTTAGCGAAGTCGGTGTTTCAGATTCATGCAATTGATGCTGGCGGTGTCGTAATCGTCCGGCGACAGCTGCGCCGGCAGCAGATGATGAAGTTCTTCGAGCAGCTACCGCCGTGCCTCATCGGTATGGAGGCTTGCGGGACGGCTCATCATTGGGCGCGCGAACTGTCGGCTTTGGGACATGATGTGCGGCTGATGCCGCCCGCCTATGTGAAACCCTATGTCAAACGGCAAAAGAACGATGCTGCAGACGCAGAGGCAATCTGCGAAGCGGTGATGCGCCCCACGATGCGCTTCGTGGCGATTAAGTCGGTCGAGCAGCAATCAGCAGCTATGCTGCACCGCTCACGGGCCCTGCTGGTCAAGCAGCGGACGATGCTCCTGCATTCTATCCGCGCGCATCTCGCCGAGCTCGGAATTTCAACTGGGGTCGGGATCAGTCAGATGACCCGGGTTGTCCGAGAACTAGCGCTAGAACGGTTCACGGCTTGATTGAATCGTCGGGGATTCCGTTGGAGCCGATTTTGTGATTCAAGATGCTGGCTGGAGAGGAGGCCAGCATCTGATGACAGCACCTCTGTCCAATGATCTTCGTCAGCGGGTGGTGAGGGCAATCGAGACCGGGGAGAGCTGCCGGTCGGTTGCTTCCCGGTTCGGCGTGGCGGTCTCCTCGGCGGTGAAGTGGTCGCAGCGCTATCGTGCGACGGGTTCGGTGGCGCCCGGCAAGATGGGCGGACATCGCAAGCGGGTGTTGGAGCCGCACCGGGCGTTCATCGTGGAGCGGATCACTCAGACGCCGCACCTGACCCTGCACGGGCTGAAGCAGGAGCTGGCGGCGCGCGGGGTGACGGTGTCGCACAACGCGGTGTGGCTGTTCCTGCGCCGCGAGGGGCTTCGCTTCAAAAAAAACGCTGCTGGCGCTTGAGCAGGCCCGCGCCGACATTGCGCGCCGGCGGCAGCGTTGGCGCAGCTGGCAGAGCCATCTCGACCCGCGTCGGCTGGTGTTCATCGACGAGGCCTGGATCAAGACCAACATGGCGCCGCTTCGCGGCTGGGGAGCAAGGGGCAAGCGCCTGCGCGGCTTCACCCCTTACGGCCACTGGCGCACGCTGACCTTCCTCGGCGCGCTTCGCTGCGACCGGATCGCGGCCCCTTGCGTCTTCGACGGACCGATCAACGGCCAATGCTTCCGCGCCTATGTCGCTCAACAACTCGTCCCGGTTCTGGAGCCGGGCGACATCGTCGTGATGGACAATCTCGGTTCCCACAAGTCGGCGGCGATCCGGCAGATGATCCGGGCGAGCGGAGCCAGGCTCTGGTACCTGCCGCCCTACTCGCCAGACCTCAACCCGATCGAGCAGGCCTTCGCCAAGATCAAACATTGCATGCGGCAAGCCCAAAAGAGGACAATCGAGGAGACGTGGCGACACCTCGGCCGCCTCGTCGAAACCATCAAACCAGCAGAATGCAGCAACTACTTCGCAAACGCCGGATATGCTTCCGTCAAAGCGTGAAAGGCTCTAGGCGAACGAATCGACCTGCCCGAACTCGCCCGGTTCGTGCTCGAGGCATTAGCAAAGCTGGTCGGAGACCTGACGCTTCGTCTTCAGGCGATCGAAAAGAGACTGGTCTCCTGGCATTACCGAAACGAACTGTCGAACCGACTGGAGACTATTCCTGGAATTGGGTTCGTCACGGCCTCAGCGCTTGCTTCAATCGTTCCGGATCCTGAGGCTTTCAGATCAGGGAGGCATTTCGCCGCCTGGCTGGGCTTGGTTCCACGACAAAATTCATCTGGCGGCAAGACGCGCCTCGGTCGCATCAGTAAGCAGGGAAATCGATACATCCGGCAACTGCTCATCCTTGGCGCAACATCGGTGCTGCGATACGTTCGCCGCGACGGAGATGGAGGGTCGAGCTGGATCGGTGGCCTGTTGCGACGCCGGCCGCCAAAGGTTGTCGCCGTTGCCCTTGCCAACAAGATGGCTCGCATCGCATGGTCGATCATGAGGCGCGGCGGTGAGTACGAGGAAATCAACGAACTGAGAGCGGCCCAACAGACC
>Ga0075034_1000807_pt1 | contig 15652 bp, 14 predicted proteins | sample SynthPrep_16_END_FD_71519 | JGI IMG/M metagenome (GOLD analysis project Ga0075034, IMG submission 71519) | Synthetic microbial communities from Ohio, USA - SynthPrep_16_END_DS12_MetaG | ecosystem: Engineered > Bioreactor > Aerobic > Activated sludge | place: USA: Ohio, Columbus | collected...
CGGGCCAGCCCCTCCGGTTCCTTGATCAAAAAAGCGATGATCAGCGCGCCGAAGAGCATCTTCTGGATGTTCTCCAGTTGGCCCGCGTCCATCAGCCCGGCGGGCAGCAGGGCGAAGAGGTTGCCCAGCAGGATTGGGAACAACACGATGAACGCCGCCCCCAGGACGTTGCCGAGCACGCTGCCCAGGCCGCCGATAATGATGATGAACAAGACCTGGAAGGAGCGGCTCAGGTCGAAGCCGTGAGGCTCGACGGTGCCCAGGTAAGCGAAGGCCCACAGTGAGCCCGCGACGCCCAGGTAAAAGCCGCTGATCGCAAACGCCAGCAGCTTGGTTTTCAACAGGCGAATACCGATGACGGCGGCGGCGGTGTCCATGTCGCGTACCGCCATCCAGTTGCGGCCAAGCTCGCTGCGGACCAGGTTTTTGCCCAGCCAGAACAGCGCCGCCACTACGGTCAACGTCAGTACATAGCGGCCTCGGGGTGAGCTGAAATCCAGCCCGGCAACCAGCAGCGGTGGCGAGGTGATCACCCCGGAAGCGTTGTCGTTGGTGAACCAGCTGAAGCGGGTGAGCACCCACTCCACCACGAACTGCGCGGCCAGGGTCGCCACCAGCAAGTAAAACCCCTTGATACGCAAGCTCGGCAGCCCGAAGAGCACCGCCACCAGCGCCGCGATCACACCCCCCAGGGCAAAGCTGACCAGCAGCGGCAAACCGGGCACGCGCAGGTGCAGGTTGTAGGCGGCGAACGCGCCCACGGCCATGAACGCTGCCGAGCCCAATGAGAGTTGCCCGGCGTAGCCCGTCAGCAGGTTGAGCCCAAGCCCCGCCAGCGACAGCACCAGCAGCGGCACCAGAATGGCGCTGAACCAGTAGTCATTGCCCAGCCACGGCAGCGCAAAAAACGCAAAGCCCAGCAGCAGCCACAGCCCGATGCGGTCTTGGCGCAAGCGGAAGGTACGGCGCTCGGCCGCGTAGGAGGTGCTGATTTGACCGACTTCTTGATACAGCATGCAGGCATTTCCTCAAGGACAATCAGACCCGTTCGATGGCGCGCTCGCCGAATAAGCCGGCAGGCCGCACCAGCAGGAACAGCAAGGCAAGGACGTACGGCACCCAGTTTTCAATGCCGCTGCCGATGATCGGGCCGAGGTAGATCTCGGCGATTTTCTCGCTTGCGCCGATGATCAAACCGCCGACAATCGCGCCGCCGATGGAAGAGAAACCGCCGATGATCAACACCGGCAATGCCTTGAGCACCACCAGCGACAGCGAGAACTGCACCCCCAGGCGCGCGCCCCAGAGCAACCCGGCCACCAGGCCGACAAACCCCGCCACCGCCCACACCAGCGCCCAGATACGCGGCAGCCGGATACCCACCGCCATGGACGCCAGCGGGTCATCCGCCACCGCACGCAACGACAGACCCACCCGCGTCTTGTTGAACAGCAGCGACAGGGCGATCACCAGCACGGCGGCGGTGCCGGCGGCAAACAGGTCGAATTGCGAGAGCAGCATGCCGCGGATTTCCAGCGGCTCGTCGGCGATGCCCAGGTCCAGCCCATGCACCTGTGCGCCCCAAAGGAACTGGGCGAACCCTTCGATCAGGTAAGACAGCCCAAGGGTGGCCATAAACAGGATGATCGGCGGGCGATTGACCAAGGGGCGCAGCACCACTTTTTCGATCAGCAGCGCCAGCACCACCATGCTTGCCAGGGTGAGCAGGAACGCCCAGGCGAAGGGGAAGCCGCGTTCCAGCAGGCTGACAAATGTCAGCGCGGCGAACAGCACCATGGCGCCTTGGGCAAAGTTGAACACGCCCGAGGCTTTGTAGATCAGCACAAAACCAATCGCCACCAGGGAATACATCACGCCCGCCAGCAGCCCGCCGATCAGCACTTCGAAGAAAAATTCCATGCTCAAGTCCCCAGGTAAGCGGCGATGACATCGGGGTTGGCGCGCACCTGCTCCGGGGTGCCGTCGCCAATCTTGCGACCGTAGTCGAGGACCACCACGTGGTCGCACAGGCCCATGACCACGCCGATATCGTGTTCGATCAACACCACGGTGGTGCCGAACTCGCGGTTGATGTCGCGGATGAACTGACTCATCTGCGCTTTCTCCTGCGCGTTCATGCCGGCCATGGGTTCATCCAGCAGTAGCAGGGTGGGCTCGGACGCCAGGGCGCGGGCCAGTTCGACACGCTTTTGCAGGCCATAGGGCAGGGTGCCTACCAGCACATGGCGCCAGGGATGGATCTGCAGAAAGGCAATCACCTTTTCCGCGTGCAGGCGGTGCGTGTCGTCCTCGCTGGGCGCGCGGCCCAGGCGCAGCATCTGTTCGATCCAACTGCTGCGGCGCTTGAGGTTGCGCCCGGTGAGGACGTTGTCGAGCACACTCATGCCCTTGAACAGCGCGATGTTCTGGAAGGTCCGCGCAATCCCCCCTTCGGCCGCCTGGTGTGCGCGCATACGCCGTCGCGTCTGGCCCGCGTAGTGGACAGTGCCGCTCTGGGGGTGGTAGACCCCGTTGATCACATTGAGCAGTGAGCTTTTACCCGCGCCGTTGGGGCCGATCAGCCCGCAGATGTCGCCGGCTTTGACGTCGAAACTGATGGAGGTGATGGCCTTGATACCCTTGAACGACAGGGAGATGTCATCGAGCCGCAGTAATACCGATTGGGTGGGTGAGTGCATGGCGGGCTCGTCAGACAGGCTGAGACAGCAAGTGGTCGGTGGGTTCGTGGCGGGGGGAGGGTTCTTGCCAGTGGCCGGGTCGAATCCCCAAGGCGGAGAAGAACGCCGCCGTTTCCGGGCTCAGCGGCGGCCCGACCAGCAGCGGCACACGCAGGCGGCTCATGCCCAGCACATCCCGCAAGGGACGCCGCACCAACCAGTGGCCCAGCCAGTGGCGAGCGGGGGATGAGCTCGGCTGCATGGCCCAGCGGTACACGTGGTGGCTGAGGGTGCCCGGCATGGGCAGGCGCTCTTGCACCCACTGTTCCAGGCGGGCGTAGGATTCGCGGGTGCCGAGTACTAACGTGGGGCCGAGCTCTCGGCGGTCGGTGTCACGCGTGGCCAGAGCCTCGGGAAAGTTGAGGCAAAACCCGGTGTGCAGCCAGGGGGCGAGCAGGTAACGCGCTTGCCCGCTGGCGGCGAATACCCGTGCGGCCAATGCCTCCTCTTCGGCGCTCAGTTGTTCCCGCTGGACCAGCGTGCGAGCGCCCGCCAGCAACTGCGTGTGAGTCAAGCGCAGCGGGGTGTCGGCATGAAAGACGAACGCAGTATCGCCGGGTTGCGTGGCGCAGACGGGGGCGGGCGTTTCCGCGCTTAAGTCGGTATAGGCGATCAACTCGGCGCTTTGCTGCTGACTCAGCCCACGTCCGTCGAGGTACATCACCACTGCGTCTTCACGCAGGTGTTGCAGCGCTTGCAGGTCTTGCGCCAGCACGAAGCGCGGCCGCAGCCCGGCGAGCAGCGCACGGTTGTCGCGGTCCGGGTCCAGCAGCGTGACGCTGCCCCCCAGCCATTGCGCTGCCAGCGCCAACAGCAGCGCTTCGGGACGCGCTTGGCTGATGACCAACAGATCATCGTGCTGACGGAAATTGCGCGCCTGCAGGGCCGCGGCGAGCCGGTTGACCTCGTGCGCCAGTTCGCTCCAGCTGCGCGTGTGCCAGATGCCCAGATGCTTGTAGCGCAAGGCAATCGCCGAGCCTCGGGTGTGGGCTTGAAGCAACAGCGCCTGGGGCAGTGTGTGGGGCATGGGGGCATCCTTCGGATTGATGCGAAGGCTTTTGCACGCGTCATGCCATAGCGTTAAATGCTTTTATTTCAATGGGATACGCGTGTTTCGTGAGGAGTTGGGTTGTGTTGATTCCGCACAAGCTGTCCAAGCACTGTTGTTGCGCCAACAGCGGTGTCAGTGGATGTCTTGGGTGGCGGGCTCCCGCCCGTCACGTCGGAATGAGCCCCGCGTCCCGATAGCTCTGCACCAGTTCGTCGTACAAACGCAGATCGGCGCGCGTGCGGGCAATCAACTGTGCACCGGCAATGGCGGTGTAGATGGCGCGGGCGCGGCGCTCGCAGCTTTCGGCATCGCCGGGTTGGATCTCAGTGAGCAGGGCCGCCAGCCAAGCCACGTTGATATCGGCAAACGCCAGGATCTCTTTCTTGACGGCCTCTGGCAGGTCCTGGTATTCGGCCGCCATAAAGCTGGACAGGCATAGCCGATTACCGTCCTCGAGGGATTGGCGAAAGATGCTGGGGTAGATTTGCATGCACTCCAACGGATCCGGGTTTTCCAGGCGTATGGCCTCGAGGGCACTGGCGGTGTTTTCCCAATACCGCTTGGCGACGGCCGCGCCGAGCTCGGCTTTGCTCGGGAAGTGGTAATAGATACTGGCGTTCTTGATCCCCACCGTTTCGCCGATGCTGCGAAAGTTGATGCCGCTGTAGCCGTAATGCTGAGCCGCGGCTTTGGCGGCTTCCAGGATGGCTTCACGCGCGTTTTCACTCACGTAGGGATTCCTCGGTCGTGGGGTGGGATGGGCGGATTCTACGCCCATAAGGTTTTACCTGCCAACTGGTAGGTAATGCTTGACAGCTGAAAAACAAGCGCTCAATGTTTACCTACCACTTGACAGGTAGGCGACTCCATCATGACGTTCCAACCGACACACTCCGACGCATCCTCCCGCCCGCTGATGAAGATCTATGACTGGTACAGCGGCCCGTATCCGGCACGCGTGCGGATCGCTTTGGCCGAGAAAGGCCTGCTGCCGAGCATCGAGTTCGTCTCGGTCAACCTCTGGAAGGGCGAGCACAAACAGCCTGCATTTCTCGCCCTGAATTACTCCGGCACCCTGCCGGTGCTGGAGCTTCCAGACGGCACGTTGATCGCTGAATGCACCGCGATCACTCAGTACCTGGACGTCCTTGAAGGAACCCCGACCCTCACCGGTAAAACTCCCGTTGAGCAAGGCCTGATCCATATGCTGACCAAACGTGCGGAAATTGAGCTGATGGACGCGGTCAGCGTGTATTTCCATCACGCCACGCCTGGCCTTGGACCAGAGGTCGAGCTTTACCAGAACGCCGAATGGGGCATGCGTATGCGCGACAAGGCGGTGAGGGGCATGCGCTACTTCGATGGCCTCCTCAAAACACGGGCGTACGTAGCGGGCGATGCGTTTTCCATGGCGGACATTGCCTTACTGGGCGGCCTGATCTTCGCCGCACTGGTGGAACTGCCGATACCACAGGAATGTGAGGCACTGCATGCGTGGCAAGCCAAGGTGAATGAGCGCGCCAGCGTCCAGGCGTGGCGAGCGATGGTGGCGCAGCCTCGCTAGGTTGGAAAAGGCGGGCCATTTGCATGGATTTCTTTCCGGTGTGGGGGTGGGTTTGTGCCGTTCTGAAAATGGCATGCCTGGCTAAACCCCGTACTGGTCACGGTGACGCTTATCACGGAACGCGTCGCACGGGCCCGCAACATCTTTTCCCGCGCTACGCCTCGGAACCGGAGCACACACGCAGGATGCCCGTCTGGTTTTATCACTGGAACAGCGCGCTGCCTTACGCAGAAGACCCACATGGGGCGTTGCGCAAGGCCGTTGCGCAACGATTGAACGTCTGACGCTTTCAGCTCGCTACTGCGTTCAGTTCGGCAAACACTTCGTCCGTCGATATCAATTCATCCACGGCAAGGTTTTCGTGCAAATGGGCGTCGGCCCGGTACGCACCGTGCTGGAAGGTAATGCGTCGCCGGCTGTTGAAGCCGCGCTGGAGCAACAGACCACGCTGTTGTTGACGGCGTATCTGCAAGCGCACGCGTCAGCCGCACCCGACCTGTGACAGGCACGCTCAGCAATGAGCCATGATCTCGTCGGCCGTGACAACCTCGGCATAATCCATTGCCAGGTTACTCAACGACAACGCATGCACATCCTCGGCCGGCCACAGGCGCCCGGACAAATCCGTTTGATCGAAGGTGTAGCAGGCGTCTGAAACCACAGCCACTTCAAAACCCAGGTTGCCGCCTGAGCGCGCTGTGGACTCGACCGAGTTGTTAGTGATCACACCGACGATCACCAGTTGCCGGATCGAACGCACCTGCAGCCAGCGCTCCAACCCCGTGGCGGCGAAGGCATCCGGCACGTTCTTTTCCACCACATGCTCATGCGCAAGCGGTTCCAGCGCCGGCTGGAACTCGCAACCCGGTTGGCCCGGCCAGAACACCGAACCGGGCGAACGCGAAATGTGCCGGATGTGCACGACCGGGCGGCCGGATTGCCGCCACGCATCCAACAGGCGCTGTATCTGCACTTCGGCGCCTGGGTTGTTACGCCGCCCCAGCGTTGGCTGGGTCATGCCTTGCTGCATGTCGATGATCAGCAGTGCGGCGTTAGTGGCTATCGGCGGCATGGCACTTTCCTTTGTGGGTATGGCTGGAAACATATCAGCCAACGTGGGGGCCAGACAGCGATTTGTTCGACGTATTCGCTGGGGCCGAACTTCAGCGTCAATGATAGGGAGGTCATGGCGTTTGCCCTGTGCGATGGCGCCGGTATCGGCCTGTTGGCTGGGTGCTCGGCCATTGATGACTTGCGGTCAGGCAAGCTCGTGCGGGTCTAGCCCGATAACCCTACTCATGGGCGCAATGTGTATGCCGTCTACACCTTGCGCCAATGTCTGAACGTTAAGAACGCACGGACTTTTTGGGAAACTGTTCCGTCCCGGTGACTGCTTTATTGAGCCGGCGAAACGCTCTGACGAACATAATAATTGTCGAACTCACTGCTTTCGACGAACTTGAAACCATGGCGGGTATAAAAGCGATTCGAGGCACTGTCTTTAAGTGCCCCCACTTTAATAGGGCGCTCAGCTGCATCGGCTTCGTTGAAGATCTGCGTGAGAACAGCAGCGCCGATGCCTGATCCTTGCATGCTCGGTCTAACGTACAAATGATCGAGTAACAGTTCATTGTGGTACTGCTTGACGACTACGAAACCTACCCGCTCTCCAGAAACCTCGATGTAGCGTGTGTTGTGGGCTTCAAACCCATTCAGAAACCGCTCCCTCGCGCGCACTGGATCAAAGCGCCCAACACGCTCCAGGCTTTCGCGCATAGCCTCGATTCGAATGGTTACAAGGTCGTCCACATCGCTTTGTTGAGCCTGGACCAAAACGACTGAAGCCGTTTGAGGGGGTGTGAAGGGCATGTTTGCACATCCTTTTGCTGGCGTGACGTGAAACATATCAGCCCATGCGTAGACCCAAACAGGGATTTATGCGAAGCAGCCGCCGTTTGCCATTACACTGTCGCCCCGAATTTCAGCAAGGATGCTCTGAATGCGTTCGTTAGTGCGCGGTGTGTTCCTTTCGATAACCTTTGCCGCACCGGCCATGGCCGAGCCGCGCTCGTTCTCGGTCAACGATCCCAGTGGCAAATTCCTGGTCGAAGCAGTGTTCCCGGACGTGCCGCAAGACGTGCAGCAACTGGCTCGCGCCCTGATCACCGTGCGTGACAGAACCACCCTAGAAACCCTGCAACAGTTGCAGACCCCGGCCGGTAACGTGCCGCAGGATCGCAATGGCGCGACACGCGCTGACCATCTGGTGGGCGAGTACGGCTTGTTGTACTTCGCCGATATCAACGGGGATGGGCGCCAGGACCTGGCGATTCGTAATGGTGAAGACGCCAATGAGAGCTTGCAGTACCACTACGATGTGTATCTGCAAGACCCGGTTAAAACCCAATGGGTACTGAACCGTCCATTGACCGACCTGGCGAACGAAACCTTCGGCGGGATGTTTTCAGTCGCGAAGGACGGCATCATCCATTCGCAAACCAACCGTGGCTGCTGCTGGACACGTTCCAGTCGTTTGCATATGCGCGACGGTGAGTTGGTGCGGCTGGATTCCTACACCCAACAACAAGTCCCGCCTACCGAGGATGGAGAAAACTCGAGCATGCCCCGCGGCTACATGCTGCGCACCACTGGCGAGTGGAAAGACGGTAAATGGCAGGAGACACCGCGCCTCGAAGGCCCCGTCAATGAAGACCCTCAGTACTTGGTCGGCACCCTCAACGGCAAGATCCCGGTGCAACTCTGGTACCAGCAGCAAGGTGCGGTGCTGATCGGTGAAGTGCGTTACACCAAAAGTGGCAGTGGCAAGCCGATCAAGCTGGTGGGTGAGCAGGGCGAGTATGACGGCAAGGCGTTCGACTACCTCTTCGAATACACCGATGACGGCCACCAGACCGGGATCTGGCGCATAACCCAGGAAACCGTCGAGCCTTATCGCTACAGCGGTAGCTGGGTCGCTGCCGGCAAGGGCAACACGCCTGAACTGGAGATCCAATTGCAGCGTGAGGACCGCGAACCGGAGTACGACAAACTCAGCGAAGTCGCGCGCGACCAACGCAGTGGCCATTACCAGATGCGTGATGACTTCCTCGACCGCGATGGCGACCTGGACCTGACTATCTTGCCCGAACGCGATGCCGAGGGCCGGGAACTCGCGCAATTCACCCTCACACTCAAAGCCACCGGCACCTCCAAAGCCATCGTGACCGCGCATCACACCGTGCCGATGGAAACCGAAAACCTGATTATCGTGCGTGACCCCCTGGCGTCCAAACGGGCAGGCCCGTACCACATCCAACTGGTAAAGAACTTCGCGGTCATTGAACACAACTCGGCGCCCGACAGCCTGGATTACTTGACGGGGAAGTACCGTAAGCAGCCATGACTTGAAACCGGCTGATGGGCGTCTCCTTTGGCGTAAAGCGTTGCACCGTCGAGCGTCGCTTCTCAACGGTGCTCACCGTCAGCGATTGAACCGCTCGACCAACGCATATTGGGTGGCCGCGGTATTCGTCAGCTCCTTGCTCAAGTCCGTGGATTGATGGGCTTGCATCGAGGTCTGGTCGGCCAGTTCGGCGATGGTGGTGATGTTGCGGCTGATCTCCTCGGCGACCGCGCTTTGCTCTTCGGTGGCGGCGGCGATCTGGGTGGTCATTTCGGTGATATGGGACACGGCCTCGCTGATGCCTACCAGCGCCTGGTCGGCCTCCAGCACCCAGGCCACGCCTTCCTGGGCTTGGCGTTGGCCGTGCTCCATGCTTTGCACCGCGTTGTTTGAAGACGCCTGCAGCTGGGTAATCAGCGCGTGGATCTGGGTGGTGGACTGGGACGTACGCTGTGCCAGTTGGCGCACTTCGTCGGCGACCACGGCAAAACCACGGCCTTGCTCGCCGGCCCGTGCGGCTTCGATGGCGGCGTTCAGGGCCAGTAAGTTGGTCTGGTCGGCAATGCCCTTGATCACATCCACTACGCTGCCGATTTCGTCACTGTCCTTGGCCAATCGCGCCACGGTGGCTCCGGTTTCGCCGACCACTGCGGACAGGCGTTCGATGGCTTCGCGGGTATCACGCGCCACTTCACGGCCGCGCCCGGTCAGTACGTTGGCTTGCTGGGTGGCGTCGGCGGTACGTTGAACGTGGCTGGCGACTTCCTGGGTGGTAGCGGCCATCTGGTTGACGGCGGCCGAGACCTGTTCGGTTTCGACGCGCTGGCGGTCCAGGCCCTTGGAGCTGGCGGTGGCCAGCTGATCGGATTGCCCGGCCAGGGCGCTCAACTGTTCGGCACTGTCCTGCAGGCGGGTGAGGCAGGTTTTCAGGCGCGCGTCCTGGCTGAGGAACGCGGTTTCCAGACGGGCCTGTGGGCCGCGTGCATCGCTGTACATCTGCGCGATCAAGGCATCCGACGTCGAAGGCTCCACACCTTGCAACAGGCGCAACGTGCTGCCTTGGCGCCAGCGCGAGCAGAGCACACCCACCGGCACGGCGACCGCAACAGCCACCGCGATGGCGATGGGTGCACTGAGGAATAACCCCGCGAGGCTGCCGGCCAATCCGGTCGCTACGTAGGGCACGCAACTGATCGCGGCCGGCAGCCAGGCATCCAGGCGCGGTACGCCCGGCTTGCCCTGGCTGATGCGTTGGTACAGGGCCTGGGCACGGCGGATTTCATCGGCAGTGGGCTTGACCCGCACTGACTCGTAACCCACCACCTTGCTGCCCTCGAAGATCGGCGTGACATAGGCGTTGACCCAATAGTGGTCGCCATTTTTCGAGCGGTTCTTGACGATGCCCATCCAGGGCAGGCCTTGTTTGAGCGCACCCCACATGTGCGCAAACACCGCGGGCGGCACATCCGGGTGACGTACGATATTCTGCGGGGCGCCGATCAGGTCGGCGCGTTCAAAGCCACTGATCTCGACAAAGGCGTCGTTGCAGTAAGTGATGACACCTCGGACATCTGTGGCGGAGATGAGTTTTTGCGAAGGCGCGAGGGAAATCTCACGCTGTGTTACGGGCTGGTTATTGCGCATTCCGACTACTCCCTGATTGCCCTCAGTTCATCGGCGCCAATTGCAAAAAAGTTAATCCACATGGGTCAATTGGCCCGCCACTGGTCAAAAGCCTGAAACTTCCCGATGAAAAACCTCATAATGGCGGCCATTTTTGTTTAGTCCGTTATTCTGGTGTGCCCCCATGGAAATCAAGGTCAATTTTCTCGACAACCTCCGACTTGAAGCCAAGTTCGATGACTTCACGGTGATTGCCGACCAGCCGATTCGCTATAAAGGCGATGGCTCGGCACCGGGGCCGTTCGATTACTTCCTGGCGTCGTCGGCCTTGTGCGCGGCGTACTTCGTGAAGTTGTATTGCCAGACGCGCAATATCCCCACCGACAATATTCGCCTGTCGCAGAACAACATCGTCGACCCGGAAAACCGCTATAACCAGATCTTCAAGATTCAGGTCGAGTTGCCGGCGGACATCTCCGACAAGGACCGCCAGGGCATCCTGCGTTCCATCGACCGTTGCACGGTCAAAAAAGTGGTGCAGGCCGGGCCGGAGTTCGTCATCGAGGAAGTCGAGAACCTGGACGCCGATGCCCAGGCCTTGTTGATGCCCGGTTCGACCTCCGACGGCGGCACCTACATCGCCGGCAAAGACCTGCCACTGGAGCAGACCATCGCCAACATGTCCGGCATTCTGGCCGGACTGGGCATGAAGATCGAGATCGCTTCGTGGCGCAATATCGTGCCTAACGTGTGGTCGCTGCATATCCGGGATGCGCACTCGCCGATGTGCTTCACCAACGGCAAGGGCGCGACCAAAGAGGGCGCCTTGGCGTCGGCACTGGGCGAGTTCATCGAGCGGCTTAACTGCAACTTCTTCTACAACGACCAGTTCTGGGGCGAAGAGCTGGCGAATGCGCCGTTCGTGCATTACCCGGATGAGCGCTGGTTCCAGCCGGGCCCCAACGACGAACTGCCCAACGAAATCCTCGACGCCTACTGCCTGAAGGTCTACAACCGCGAAGGCGAGCTGCGCGGTTCGCACCTGTTCGACACCAATTCCGGCAATGAGGAACGCGGCATCGTTTCGCTGCCGTTCGTGCGCCAGTCGGACGGTGAGGTGGTGTACTTCCCGTCCAACCTGATCGAAAACCTCTACCTCAGCAACGGCATGAGCGCGGGGAACACCCTGGCCGAAGCCCAGGTGCAGTGCCTGTCGGAGATCTTCGAGCGCGCCGTGAAGCGTGAAATCATTGAAGGCGAATTCGCCTTGCCGGACGTACCGGCCGAGGTGCTGGCCAAGTACCCAGGCATCCTCGCCGGTATCCAGGGCCTGGAAGCCCAGGGTTTCCCTGTCTTGGTGAAAGACGCGTCCTTGGGCGGTGAATTCCCGGTGATGTGCGTGACCCTGATGAACCCGCGTACCGGCGGCGTATTCGCCTCCTTCGGCGCGCACCCAAGCCTGGAAGTGGCGCTGGAACGCAGCCTCACCGAACTGCTGCAAGGCCGCAGTTTCGAAGGCCTGAACGACTTGCCGCAGCCGACCTTCGAAGGCCAGGCGGTGACCGAACCGAACAACTTCGTCGAGCACTTCATCGACTCCAGCGGCGTGGTGTCGTGGCGCTTCTTCAGCGCCCAGTCGGACTACGAATTCGTCGAGTGGGACTTCACGGGCGCAGGCGAAGACTCGAATGCCCAGGAGGCCGCGACCCTGTTCGGTATTCTTGAAGGCATGGGTAAAGAATCCTACATGGCGGTGTACGAACACCTCGGCGCTACCGCGTGCCGCATCCTGGTGCCGGACTACTCGGAAATCTACCCGGTGGATGACCTGATCTGGGACAACACCAACAAGGCGCTGTTCTTCCGCGAGGACATCCTCAACCTGCACAGCCTCAACGAGGAAGCGTTGCAGGCGTTGGTCGAGCGCCTGATAGAGAGCGAGCTGGACGACTACACCGATATCACCACCCTGATCGGCATCGAGTTCGACGACAACACCGCCTGGGGCCAACTGACCATCCTGGAATTGAAGCTGCTGATCTTCCTGGCCTTGCAGCAATATGAAGAGGCCAAGGAGTGTGTGGAGATGTTCCTGCAGTACAACGACAACACCGCCGAGCGTGGCCTGTTTTACCAGGCAATGAATGCGGTGCTGGAGATGGAGCTGGACGACGACCTGGACCTGGCGGATTACGAGGCCAACTTCCGCCGCATGTTCGGCGATGAGCGGATGGATGCAGTGATTGGTTCGGTGAACGGCGATGTGCGCTTCCATGGCCTGACGCCGACCAGCATGAAGCTGGAGGGGTTGGACCGGCATCAACGTTTGATCGAGAGCTACAAGAAGCTGCATGCGGCACGTGCCACCATCACCACCGGCTGATACTTGGCCCTGCAGGAGCTGGCTTGTTGTGGTGAGCGTGATTGTTGTGGTGATCGGGCTCTTGTGGTGAGCGGGCTTGCCCCGCGCTGGGCTGCGTAGCAGCCCCATGGGGAGTATCAGATTTTTGTGTTCGGGCTGGTTTGGGCCTGCTTCGCAGGCCAGCGCGGGGCAAGCCCGCTCACTACAAGAGCGTGCTCAACCACAAGAGCCCGCTCACCTACAAGAGCGGGCTCACCACACAAACCAATCCAACCTGCCTAGATGCGCGCCAGCGCCTGCGCCAGGTCGGCGCGCAGGTCTTCCACATCCTCAACCCCCACCGACAACCGCACCAACCCATCGCCAATCCCCAACTGCGCCCGCGTGGCCGCCGGGATGCTTGCATGGGTCATGATCGCTGGGTGCTCGATCAGGCTTTCCACGCCGCCGAGGCTTTCGGCCAGGGCGAAGATCTTGACGTTTTCCAGGAAGCGCGTGGCGCCGGCCAGGTCGCTGTTCAGGTCAATCGAGATCATCCCGCCAAAGCCGCGCATCTGTTGGCGCGCCAGTGCATGCTGCGGGTGGGACGTGAGGCCGGGGTAGTAAACCCGCGCCACTTGCGGTTGCTGCTCCAGCCAGGTGGCCAGGTCGAGGGCGTTGCTGCAATGGCGCTCCATGCGCAGCGCCAGGGTTTTCACGCCGCGCAGGGTGAGGAAGGCATCGAAGGGGCCGGCGATGGCGCCGACCGAGTTCTGCAGGAAACCCAGACGTTCGGCCAGTTCGGGGTTATCGCCGACAATGGCAATACCGCCGATCACATCGGAGTGGCCGTTGAGGTACTTGGTTGTAGAGTGCACCACCACGTCAAAACCCATCTCCAGCGGGCGCTGGATCCACGGGCTGGCGAATGTGTTGTCGGCCACGCAGATGATGCCTCGATCGCGGCAGATGCGGGCAATGGCGCTGAGGTCGGTGAGACTCAGCAGCGGGTTACTGGGGGTCTCGACCCAGACCATGCGGGTGTCGTCCTGCAAGCTCGCTTCAAATGCCGACACATCACTCAGGTCGACAAAGCTGAAGCGGTGCCCGGCGCTGCGTTGGCGCACCTTGTCGAACAGGCGGAAGGTGCCGCCGTATAGGTCATTGCCGGAGACGATGTGGGCGCCGGCATCCAACAGCTCCAGCACCGTCGAGATCGCCGCCAGCCCGGATGCGAAAGCAAACGCCTGGCTGCCGCCTTCGAGGTCGGCCACGCAGCGCTCCAGGGCAAACCGCGTGGGGTTGTGGGAACGGCCGTAATCGAAGCCCTTGTGCACACCGGGGCTGTCTTGCAGGTAGGTCGAGTTCGCGTAGATCGGTGGCATCAGCGCGCCAGTGGTCGGGTCGGGAAATTGCCCGGCGTGGATCACGCGGGTGGCAAACGCGCTTTTATCGGACTGACTCATGCAAGGGATCTCCGTAGGTGGTTGAGCAGGTCGACGCGGGTGATCAGGCCGTGAAAGCCCGAAGCATCGGCAATAATGGCGACCAGGCCGCGATCCAGCTCCGCCTGAAGCTCCGCCAGGCTGGCGTTGGGGGCCAGGGTTTGCAGGGTATTGGTCATGGCGCTGGCGACCCTCATGTTGAAATGCGCGGCGTCCTGGTGCAGACCCAGCAGGATGTCGGATTCATCGATCACCCCCACCAACTCACGGCCGTCCACCAACACCGGCAGTTGCGAGACATCCGCCAGGCGCATGCGCTGGAATGCGGTGAGCAGGCTGTCGTCAGGGCTCACGCTGATGACTCGGCCGTCTTCGAAGCGCCGCGCGATCAGGTCGCGCAGGTCGCCGTAGTGCTTGTAGTGCAGCAGGCCCGCGTCGTTCATCCATTGGTCGTTGTAGACCTTCGACAGGTAGCGTGTGCCCGTGTCGCACACAAACGTGACCACGCGCTTGGGCGTGGTCTGTTCGCGGCAGTAACGCAGTGCGGCGGCGAGCAGGGTGCCGGTGGACGACCCGCCGAGAATGCCCTCGGCCTTGAGTAACTGGCGGGCGTGATCGAAGCTTTCTTCATCGCTGATGGAATAGGCATGGCGCACGCTGGACAGGTCGGCAATCGAGGGGATGAAGTCCTCGCCAATGCCTTCCACCGCCCACGAGCCTGGCGTCTCCAACTGGCCGCTGCGGCTGTACTCGGCCATCACCGAACCCACGGGATCGGCAAGTACCATGGCCAGTTCGGGTTGCACGCGCTTGAAGAACCGCGTCAGGCCGGTGAGTGTGCCGGCCGAGCCGACGCCCACCACGATTGCGTCCAGATCATGTTGGGTTTGTGCCCAGATCTCCGGCGCGGTGCTGGTCTCGTGGGCCAGGGGGTTGGCCGGGTTGTTGAACTGGTCGGCGAAGAAGGACTCCGGGATGTCCTTGGCCAGGCGTGCGGCCACGTCCTGGTAATACTCGGGGTGGCCTTTGCCCACATCGGAGCGGGTGATGTGCACCTCGGCGCCCATGGCCTTGAGGTGCAACACTTTTTCCGTGGACATCTTGTCGGGCACCACCAGCACCACCCGGTAGCCTTTGGCCCGGCCGACCAGTGCCAGGCCCAGGCCGGTGTTGCCGGCGGTGGCTTCGATGATGGTGCCGCCGGGGCGCAGGCGGCCGTCACGCTCGGCGGCGTCGATCATGGCCAGGCCGATGCGGTCCTTGATGGAGCCGCCGGGGTTTTGGGATTCCAGTTTGAGAAACAGCGTGCACAGACCGGTGTCGAAACGGCTGACGCGCACCAGTGGTGTGTTGCCGATCAGTTCGAGTACGGCGGGGCGGGAAGGGCTGGGCATGTCGTCACCTGAATACGGATGGGATGGACAGCAAAAGCGCAAAGCGTGGGTTCGACGATAGGCCGGGATCGGTCCGGTCGCAACCGGACGGTC
>Ga0075034_1000810_pt1 | contig 15572 bp, 10 predicted proteins | sample SynthPrep_16_END_FD_71519 | JGI IMG/M metagenome (GOLD analysis project Ga0075034, IMG submission 71519) | Synthetic microbial communities from Ohio, USA - SynthPrep_16_END_DS12_MetaG | ecosystem: Engineered > Bioreactor > Aerobic > Activated sludge | place: USA: Ohio, Columbus | collected...
TGCTGATCTTGCCAAGGGTCATCCGGGCGCGCAGATCCGCGACAACGCGCTGTCCAAGGCGCGCTTCGAGTTCCGCTGGGAGGATCAGTTCAACCTCGGCCTCGACCCGGACACCGCGCGTGCCTTCCACGACGAGACGCTGCCGAAGGAGTCGGCGAAGGTGGCGCACTTCTGCTCCATGTGCGGGCCGAAGTTCTGCTCGATGAAGATTACCCAGGAAGTGCGCGAGTATGCTGCCGAGCACGGCCTGACCGACGAGCAGAAGGCCATCGAGGCGGGTTTCGCCGAGCAGTCCTCGCGCTTCAAGGACGAGGGGTCGGTGATCTACAAACAAGTGTGATCGATGCGGCCGGCGCGGCACATGCCTAATGTCGGCGGCCGAGGCTGCACGGTCTATCCACCGCGCTGGGGCTTCACTTTGCAGCTCCTGTAGGAGGATAGACCAAATCAAACTGTGACCTGGCAAATGGCTGGAGCCATATTCGCGCTAAGGTCGGTGTTTTCGAGACTCCGGGACGAGTCACGGAAATTCTTCATCACGGCACCGTGATGACGTTACCGGTTCTTGCCATCAGTCGTGTTTGGCGGATGACTTCAGCCTGCTTGTCGATTGCGGACTTTTCTAGGGTAGTGAAGCGTCCTCTGCGCAAGCCGCAGAAGAACGACTGGATAGCGATTTCGATCTGACGAGCGTCCGTGCGCTGGTTGCGATCCGCGTGAGTACCGATCATGTAGGTCGCATTCCGTACCCGCTCGCTGCGGGTTTTCCGGCTCCAAATCCTATGCAGCGAGCCTTCGGCCGGCTGCTTCCCATCATGCTCAAGGATGCGTTTCGCCTGGGTGTCAGTCGTGAACAGTGGCAGGTCATCCATGCAAGGTCGAAACCATGGGCGGCCTACCGACCATGCCGATCAACGCGAATTGCTCAGCTTCATCACGCGAATGCTCCACTGGCTAACGCAAGTGCGGCTGGTCCATGGCGAGGCGAGCGCGAAGGAGCATTTAAGGGAGAAGCTGATAGAGGTCTAGCGGCAAAAGCGCTGCACCGCGACTATTCAGATCGCTAGCTGACCACCGAAGTCAAGCAGCGTCGGTCGCTCCGTCGTGCTACCGGCTGGAACGCTGGTCAGCCGTTCTGCGCAACGACGTCTGCGTATACACGGGCGGTTTCTTCGCACATGCGCTGGGCGGTGAACTGACTCTCGAAGCGTCGCGCTGCATTCGCGCCAAGCTGAGCGGCCAATAATGGATCGTCCCACAGGCGGCCCATTGCTTGTCGTAATGCCGCAGGGTCGGCTGGGGGGATCGCCAGTCCGGTGACTCCGTCGAGGTTCACGAATGTCGTTCCCGTGCCTATTTCGCATGAAATCATCGGCTTGCCGTACATCGCAGCTTCCAGCAACGAGATTCCGAATGCTTCGGAGCGTAAATGCGAGGGGAATACGAACGCATGGCAGAGCTGGAGCAAGCACGCCTTGTCCGCGTCATCTATGCGCCCGAGGAAGGTCACGTTGGTAAGGCCGAGCCGCTCAGCTTGATTTTTTAGATTCGCCTCCTCTGGCCCGGAGCCAGCTATAACGACCGACCACTGCGTCGCCGCTAGCGAGTCGAGTAAAAAGCTGAGCCCCTTGTAATAGCGCAGCACCCCGACGAATAAAAAGAAAGGGGACTTGAAGCGTTGACGCCAACGAGCAAGTCTTTCGGGGGTTGGCTGGGGGTACGCTGCCTTGTCGAGGCCGTAAGGAATGATCTCGGTTTTGTCGGTAAAACGTACGAGCACATCACTACTGTGCTGATAATTTGGCGATGCCACCAGAATGCGATCGACGCTGGCTAGAAAGCGCAACATCAGAGGCCGATACAGGCTCAGCAAAGCCCGCTGGCGGACGATATCCGAGTGGTAGCTGACGATGCTGGGCTTTCCGTGGCGACTTAAGAAATGCACCAGGTCCATTACTGGCCAGGGAAAATGGAAATGAACCAGGTCCGCCTCGCTCGCCATTTCTCGAAACAGGCCAAATGCCTCTCGGGAAAAGCCTGTCGAAGCTATGAACACGTCCTGGTGCGCCCGCCGAACATGGTGGTTTTCCACTTGCACGCAGGCGGGCTGCGCGTCTGGGCTTAACGCCAGAACCTGGCTTTCGATGCCTAGATTGCGGCCACCCTCCGATAGCTGAAAGATGACCTGCTCAATGCCGCCAGTCGTATCCGGAAGGTAGGTTTTGAAAAAGTGGAGGACGCGCATGGGAGGCTGGATACCATTGCAACACGGGTGGGGAGGCTGTGTGGCCAAGCGGAGGCGGTTCGGCTTTCACTGCTTTGGCAGATGCGCGCGACTCTAACCGGGGCAGTGCGGTGGGGCAACCGCGGCAGCTCGTCAGCTTCAAACTGGACGCGTTCATTCGCTCAGTCATCGGTGTTAAACTCCCGCGCTTTTCCACGTCCTGGCAGTTCCTATCTATGCGCAATGCACCTGAAAATAGCCTTAAGGCCGCGCTGAAGGCCTGCAAAGGCAGTTTTATTTCGGTTGGCTTTTTCAGCTTCTTCGTCAACATGTTGATGCTGGTGCCATCGTTCTACATGCTTCAGGTTTATGGACGTGTGGTTACCAGCGGCAGTATTACCACCCTGGTGATGCTGACTCTGATCATGACCGTCCTCATGGCTACGATGGGGTCACTGGAATGGACGCGTTCACGGATCATGGTGCGGCTCAGCACCAAGCTCGATGTCATGCTCAGTCGCGACGTGTACCGCGCAAGTTTCAAGCGCGCGCTGGACAGCGGTGGAATGGATGCCTCCGCGCAGCCTCTGAATGATCTCACCGGCTTGCGCCAATTCCTTACCGGTAACGGCCTTTTTGCGTTTTTCGACACGCCCTGGTTACCGGTATACATCGGCGTCATGTTCCTGTTCCATCCATGGTATGGATGGATAGCGATAGCCAGCGCCCTGATTCTGCTGTGTCTGGCTGTAGTTAATGAAAAGCTGACGGGTAAGGCCCTCGCCGAAGCGAACAAGCAGAACATCGCGGCGAGTCTCTACACCACGAAAAATCTCCGCAATGCCGAAGTCATCGAATCCATGGGTATGCTCAATACCCTCATGGAGCGCTGGGGCGCACGGCAGAAGAAGGTCTTGGCCCTGCAGTCCAATGCGAGCGACAAAGGTGGAATGATTACGTCGCTGTCCAAGACATTCCGCATGCTGGTGCAATCGTTGATCCTAGGTGTTGGTGCGTACTTGGCCGTCAAGCAGGAGATCACCCCAGGTCTGATGATCGCAGGTTCTATCCTGTTAGGCCGAGCGCTTGCGCCCATCGACCTCATGATCGGGAGCTGGAAGGGGTTCATCAGCGCTCGCTCGCAATACGAACGCCTGAATGAAATACTCGACAAGCAGCAGGCAGAACCTCAGCGCATGTCGCTCCCTGCCCCTCAGGGTAATGTGCTGGTAGAAAACCTTATCGTAAGTGCGCCAGGCTCCAAGGCTCCCATACTGAAAAACATCAGCTTCGCCGTTCAGGCAGGATCTGTTGTTGGCATCATTGGTCCCAGTGCATCGGGCAAATCAACGCTTGCACGTGCTTTGCTCGGTGTTTGGGCGCCTCAACATGGCGTAGTTCGTCTCGATGGTGCGGATATCAATAACTGGGACAAGCGCGAGCTGGGCCCCCATGTAGGCTATCTGCCCCAAGATATCGAACTGTTCGAGGGTACCGTCGGCGAGAACATTGCCAGGTTCGGCGAGATGTCCTCCGAGAAGGTGATCCAGGCCGCTAGAGCTGCAGGTGTTCACGAGATGATCCTGCAATTGCCTGATGGTTATGACACCGTCATCGGAAGTGACGGCGTCAACCTTTCGGGTGGCCAGCGACAGCGTGTCGGGCTCGCTCGAGCTATCTATGGCGCGCCTCGCCTGATCGTCCTTGATGAACCCAACTCGAACCTGGATGAGGTTGGCGAGCGTGCCCTGGCGCAAGCAATCCAGGAGATAAAGGCCACGGGCGCGACCATCTTTATCATTACCCACCGTACCAGCATTCTGGCGCAGCTAGATCGCCTCCTGGTTTTGAATGGTGGTGCAATCAGTTTGTACGGGCCGCGTGAGCTAGTGATGGCTGAACTCAACAAGCAGCAACAGGCAGCCCAGCAGAAACCGGCTCGGGCCGCTCCAGGCGTGTCGTCGATGCGCAGTGAGCAGAGATAAAACATGACCAGCATCAATCCTGTTTCAACCGAAAGCCTCTCCGGCCTGCCGACCTCTGATAGCAAGGCCCGGTATCTGGGTTATCTCATCGTATTCGTCACGTTCGGGATTTTTGGAACCTGGGCGACTTTTGCGCCGCTCGAGAGCGCCGCCTTGGCGCCGGGTGTCGTAACTGTGCAGTCCTATCGCAAGACGGTGCAGCATCTGGAGGGCGGGATCGTCAAAGAACTGCTCGCCCGTGACGGCGAAGTCGTATCTGCTGGCGATCCACTTATCGTACTCGACGATACCCAAGTGCGAGCTGAATATGGCATCACCCGCAGCCAGTTGGTCGCCGCCCAGGCCATGGAGGCTCGCCTTAAAGCTGAGCGCGATGGCCTCGAGGCGGTCGACTACAGCCAAATGTTGGAAAGCAAAAGCCATCGCGCCGAAGAGGCTCGGGATGGCGAGACCCAGGTTTTCAACGCTCGCCGAGGCTCGCGTCTTGGTGAAGTGTCCGTGCTGGAAAAACGCATCGGTCAGTTGAATGAGCAGATCAGCGGCCTACGCTCGATGATCAATACCAAGCGTAGTCTTGAGGCATCTTATAAAGGGGAAATTGGTGAGCTCTCCGACCTGCTCGCTGAAGGCTTCGTCGACAAGCAGCGCTTGCTGGATCAGGAGCGAAAGCTTGACATGTTGCGCGCAGAGATAGCTGACCATGAGTCAGAAATAACCAAGACGCGGCTGCATATCAGTGAAACCGAGCTTCAGATTCTGCAGCTCAACAAAGACTTTAGTTCTGAGGTCGTTGCACAGCTTGCAGAGGTACAAACGAGGGTTTTCGACCTACAGGAGCGGATGGCTGCGCTAGAGGATCGTTTGACCCGTATTGTCATTCGGGCGCCTGAAGACGGCATGATCATCGGGATGAAAGTGCATACGGTCGGCGGCGTGATCAGTCCGGGCACACCACTGCTCGATATTGTCCCCGCAATGTCCGATCTGATTATCGAAGCGCAAGTATCACCCATCGATGTTGACCGCGTACGCGTTGGCAAGCCTGCCGACATCCGCTTCAGTGCGTTCAAGAGTTCCACCACGCCGGTAATGAAGGGCGAGGTAACCCACGTATCGGCTGACCGCTTGATCAACGAACAAACCGGCATGCCTTACTATCTTGCTCGGGTGGCCCTGACCGAAGAGGGCACAAAAGCTTTGGGTACGTTGCAGCTGCAGCCAGGCATGCCCGCTGAGGTGCTGATCAATACTGGCGAGCGCACCATGCTTCAGTATCTGTTGCAACCAGCTACCGATGCTTTTGCCAAATCGATGATCGAGGATTGACCGTGCGAATTGCAGCCTGTCTGTTCGTAGCTGCCCTCATCGCGCATGCTCACGCTCAAGAGCCCGGAACGCCGGCTCCGGCGCCGGCCAGTGTCAGTGCCAATGAATACGCCGCCGATCTGATGCAGCTCTATCGAGAGTCTCGATTGGAGGATCCGCGTGTGCTGGCGGCCTATGCCCGTGCCCAATCGGGGGTCGACCGCCAGCGCGAAGCCTTCGGCGGCCTGCTGCCGCAGGTTGCTGCCAATGCGTCTTTCAATCGAACCAATCGCGATGTGCAGACGTATACCGAGAGCTTCAATAACGAACGCTATGCGCTTAGCTTAAGTCAGCACATTTACAACAAATCGGCGTGGGAGAACTATCAGAAGTTCAAGAAGCTGGCCCGTCAAGGAGAGTTCGAGGCAATTGATGCGCAGGCTGAAGCGACGGTCGATCTGGCTCAGCGTTACTTCGTCGCACTGGCGTCTGATGACGAACTAGAGTTGATTCAAGCAGAGCGCCGCGCCACCCAGAAGAACCTCGATCGGGTCAATGCGCTGTACGAGCGTAAGATGGCCATGATCACCGACGTTTACGACTTGCAGGCGCGGGTTGATGCGTTGGCTGCTCTTGAAGTTGAAGCGCGTAACCAGGTTCGTTTGAGCCGTGAAGAGCTTTCTGAAATTGTCGGGAGGCCAGTCGAGGAAAGGCTTAGCCGTATACGCGAGGACGTCGAATTGCAGGTGCCTGGGGAGGAGATGGCGCAGTGGATCGAGCGAGCCCTTACAGCTAACCCAGGTCTCAAAGCTCGAGAAAATGCCCTGGCAGCAGCAGATGCGGCGGTAAGAGAGAGTCGAGGTGCCCACTATCCTGCCCTCAGCCTGAACCTCAGCGCCCAGCGCAGTGATGTCGGGTACGACAACACATTGGCGCCGCGCTCGGACAGCTATGTGGCCAGTTTTGGTGTGCAAGTACCTATCTTTAGCGGTGGTTCGACCTCAGCGCGAGTTAGAGCGCTGCACAGCGATCGTATGGCTACAGAGCAGCAGATGGAGGCGGTTCGGCGCCAGGTGGTGAAAGAGACAACCAATGCATACTTGACTGCACAGTCCAGTGTCGAAAGGATACGCGCCTCACGCAATGCGCTTGAATCTGCCGAAAAGTCCAGTATCGCAGCGGAAAAAGGTTTTCGATATGGGGTTGTAAACGCCGTTGATGTGCTCATCAGCGTACAGAACGAGTACAAGGCCCGGCGTGACCTGCTCAAGGCGCAGTATGATTTCATCACCAATCTGCTGGTTCTCAATCGCTGGGCCGGAAGGCTGTCCGAGCAAAGCGTTGAAAACGTTAATGTGTGGCTGGCGCGCAGCGAAGACGCGCGCGCCCTGGAACGGAAAATAGACGAATGAGCCCTACCCGCAAGACCGCAATCATCACCGGCATTACCGGCCAGGACGGAGCCTACCTGGCTCAGCTGTTGCTGGAAAAAGGCTATAAGGTAGTGGGCGCTTATCGGCGTACCAGTTCGGTGAACTTCTGGCGGCTTGAAGAGGTTGGAGTATTCGGTCATCCCAATCTCGAGCTGGTAGAACATGATCTTACAGATCTCAGCGCCAGTATTCGCTTGCTGGAAAGGGCTGAGCCACAAGAGCTGTACAACCTTGCTGCACAGAGCTTCGTGGGTGTGTCCTTCGATCAGCCTATTACCACGGGTGAGATTACGGGTCTTGGTGCAGTCAATCTGCTCGAAGCGATCCGTATCGTAGATCCGAAGATACGCTTTTATCAGGCCTCCACCTCTGAAATGTTCGGGGAAGTTCAACAGGTTCCGCAGACTGAGGCGACGCCCTTTTATCCCCGCAGCCCCTATGGTGTGGCCAAGCTCTATGCCCACTGGATGACCATCAACTACCGTGAGTCTTACGGCATCTTTGGTACCAGCGGTATTCTGTTCAATCATGAGTCACCGCTGCGCGGCAAAGAATTTGTCACCCGCAAGATTACCGATGCGGCGGCGCGCATTTCGCTGGGCACTATGGACTGCCTGCAGCTGGGCAATCTCGATGCAAAGCGCGACTGGGGCTATGCCAAGGAATATGTCGAAGGCATGTGGCGCATGCTTCAAGCAGATGCGCCGGATACCTTTGTGCTGGCTACCAATCGCACTGAAAGCGTGCGCGACTTCGTATCGCTGGCGTTCAAGGCAGTGGACATTCAGCTCGACTGGCAAGGCAGCGCCGAAACCGAGCGCGGCACTGATGCTCGGACAGGCAAGACACTCGTGGAAGTAAATCCTCGTTTTTATCGCCCAGCTGAAGTGGATCTCCTCATCGGAAACCCGGAGAAAGCCGAGTCGGTGCTTGGGTGGAAGCCTAAAACCTCGCTTGAGGAGCTTTGCAAGTTGATGGTCTCCGCCGATCTGCAGCGCGCTCAGAGCGGAAAATCGTTCTAGCTCGGTAGCCGGGAATACGCGCCACGTCTCGCAAACGGCCGTTGTGGCGCCTTCTTTATTGTGCCAACTAGTAGTCTGGGCAGCAGGAGGCCACCAATGGCCTGCCCGCTCGCAGACGATGGCGGCTCGCTTCACGCCGCGTGCCGTTGTTGCTCTGTTGTACATTCAGCGGCAAGCCGGCATGACAGAATTTTGCGACAGGTGTTCGCGATTAAGCTGGATCTACGTTAAATAATGCAGAGTCGGGGCGCTTCTTGAACGACACATTTAAGGCTTTATGGAAATCTCGCCAGTTTATAAAAAGCTCCATTCGCAATGAGTTCGTCGCTCGTGTCGTGCGCAGTCGTTTAGGTTTTGTTTGGATTGTTCTTTATCCATTGGCTCAAGTCGCCATTTATGCCTTTGTACTGTCGGCGCTCATGACTGCGAAGCTGCCTGGTCTGCAAATTGCGTATGCGTACCCTATCTATCTGACTGCCGGCATATTGGCCTGGAGTTTGTTTTCAGAAGTGGTCGGGCGCTGCTTGAATGTTTTCATTGAGAATAGCAATCTGCTAAAGAAGATGGCGTTTCCGCGCTTGGCACTTCCAGTTATCGTGACGGGAAGTGCAATGGCAAATAACACACTGCTGTTTCTATCTGTTCTACTGGTCTTTGCGGTACTTGGCCACTCTCCGAGATTGAGCCTGTTCTGGCTTCCGATCGTAACATTTATCTTGCTTTTGCTGGCCTTAGGCCTCGGTTTGTCGCTGGGTCTCCTGAACGTATTCTTCAGAGATGTCGGGCAACTGGTAAATATGGCACTTCAATTCGGCTTTTGGCTTACGCCAATTGTTTATACTCTTGACCTTCTACCTCCTGTATATCAGGAAGTTCTTCATTTAAACCCCGTGACAGGTATCGTTCAGAGTTATCAGGCGATATTGGTATTCGGGCGAGCGCCCGACTGGCAGATATTGCTTTATCCAGCATTGTTCGCAATTGCCGTGTTGGCTCTGGCTGCCTTCATTTATTGGCGCGCGATTGATGAAGTGGTGGACGTGCTATGAGCGTTGCCCTGCGTGTTGACGGTGTTGGCAAGGCATTCAATCAATATCGGCGTGAGCGACACCGCATTCTGTCCTGGTTTGGTTTCCCGATTCCCTCGGTGGAACGTCATTGGGTTCTAAAGGATGTCTGCTTTGCGTTGGAGCCTGGGGAGGCGGTTGGCCTGATAGGCCTAAATGGTGCAGGAAAAAGCACGCTGCTGAAGATCATCACCGGCACATTGAAACCCACCACCGGAAATGTGCAGGTCAGCGGCCGGGTGTCGGCCATTCTGGAACTGGGGATGGGCTTTCATCCGGATCTGACCGGCAGACAGAACACCTACCACACCGCGGGTTTGATGGGGCTACCGAAGGCTCAGATCGACGATCTGATTGACGACATCCACAGCTTTTCCGAAATCCACGAATATTTCGATCAGCCGGTGCGAATGTATTCCAGTGGCATGCAGGCGCGTCTTGCCTTTGCTGTTGCAACAGCGCAGCGGCCAGAAATACTGATTGTGGACGAAGCCTTATCGGTAGGGGACGCGTACTTCCAGCACAAGAGCTTCGACCGCATTCGGCAGTTTACTCGGCAAGGCACGACGCTGCTGCTCGTCAGCCATGACAAGCAGGCCATCCAGAGTATCTGCAACCGCGCCATTTTGCTTGATGGCGGCAAGGTTGCCATGCAAGGCGAGCCGGATGCTGTCATGGATTACTACAATGCGATGCTGGCCGCTCATCAGGACCAGCAGATCAGCAGCAATCCTCAGAACAATGCGCTCCTATCTGGCACGGGCGAGGCCGCATTCACCGGCTTCGAGCTTACCGTCGATGGCCAGCTAGCAGAGGTCATCGATGTCGGTCAATCGATTAGATTGCAGGTTCGGGCGCGCTGTCAGAGCGCAATCCCTAATCTAGTACTGGGGTTCCTCATCAAGGACCGCTATGGCCAGGATGTATTCGGCACCAATACCCGGCAGCTGGATCAGGTGTTCTACGATCCTGTCCCCGGTCAGCTGCTGTCTTGGACATTTACGCTTGATGCCAATATAGGCCCCGGCACCTACTCGATCACCTTGGCGCTGCACAGCAAGGAAGGTCATATCGAGCGTAACTATGCTTGGCAGGAGCGTGCCCTGATGTTCGAGGTGGTCAATCGCAGCCGGCGCGAGTTTGCAGGGGTGGCATGGTTGGGAAACACACTGGAGTGTCAGCAAGAGCATGAGTGATTTCTATCGCGCGCTAGAAGAGCGCTTCCGGGCCTCCCGTGAGGAAATACAGGCACGGCTTTCCAGCTATCGCCCCTTTCTGGAAGCTTTGCTGGCACGGCACGATAAGCCCCGTGCCTTCGATATCGGCTGCGGTCGCGGCGAATGGCTACAGATGCTTGGCGAGATGGGTTTTGACGCTCAGGGCGTCGACCTCGATGACGCAATGCTCGCCGCCTGTCACGAAGTCGGGCTCAACGCCCGCAATCAGGATGCGTTGAGCGCCCTGCAAGCCGCGCCGGATGGTTGCTATCAGCTGATTACGTCGTTTCATGTCGTTGAGCACCTCGACTTTGATTACCTGCAACTCCTGCTCGACGAGGCAAGGCGCACACTGGCACCTGATGGTCTGCTGATCCTGGAAACTCCGAACAGCGAAAATCTCATGGTAGGGACCAGTAGTTTCTATCTTGACCCGACCCATCATCGACCCGTGCCGGCCCTGTTTCTTCAATTCCTCTGCCAGCAGAGCGGTTTTTCGCGCTGCATGATCATGCGGCTGCAAGAAGACCCGGCGCTGAATTCACCCGAAGCGGCGATTGGCCTTTGGCAAGTGCTTTACGGTGTTAGCCCTGACTACGCGATCGTGGCGCAGAAGCAGCCGCAAAAGACCGACGAAGCGGACGTATTTGCCGAGCTGTTTGCCCGCGATTACGGACTTGGTCTTGAAACGCTTGCGCTGCGACATGATCAACAGGTCGCTTACAAATTTCAGCAGTTGGCCTCAGATCAGGCGGCTGCAAACAAGTGGCTGGAGGAACGTCTGGCTGCGCTTACCGATCGCTATGACGAGCGCATACAGGTGCTTACCGAACGGTACGAGCAGACCGAAGCTGCGCTGCAGCAGGTCTATCGGAGCCGGTCATGGCGTATTACCCAGCCCATGCGGGACTTGGCTGATTCTCTGCGGCATCGGGATCGTAACTGGGCGCGGCGCCTGATGATGCGTCCATTGCGGGCCGGTTTGTTTCATCTGCGCAAAAAGCCTGCCCTGACAGCATCGATTTTACGTGTTGCCCGCCATGTCCCCGGCCTTGAAAGCCGCATGCGGCGTTTGCAGATGGCCTTGGAACGGCCGGAGCATGCTGCCGGTCACGCCAGTGTGGAGTACGCGCCACGTGTCGTGAGTCTCGCCGCGCGCTTGGCCAAGCTGGCTGAGCCAGCTAAGCCGCAGCCTACTGTCATGTCCGCACGACCGCGGCTCGCTTTCGTCACCCCGCTGCCGCCCAAACGTACCGGAATTGCCGATTACAGCGTAGAGCTGCTGCCCGAGCTGTCAGCCTATTTCCAGATCGATGTGATCGTTGAACAAGACGTCATTGAAGCCAGCTGGATAAACGGTAACTGTCAGATACACGATGCCGGGTGGCTGCGGGAAAATGTCGACGCCTTCGATGCCGTGCTCTATCACGTTGGTAATTCCTCCTACCACGACTGGATGTTTTCACTGCTGCAAGACGTGCCAGGAATACTGGTACTGCACGACTTTTTTCTCAGCGGGCTGATTTGGTCACTCGAAGCGATGCCGCAGCATCAGGGCGTCAAGCTCAAGGAGCTGTATTACAGCCACGGTTATCCGGCGCTGGCCCAGGCCCTGCGAGGCACGGATGGGTCGCAGATTGCGTTCCGCTATCCGTTCAATCGAACAATTATCGAATCGGCCGTTGGCGTCATCGTCCATTCGGATGTTTCATTCCGGCTTGCCCAGCAATGGTTTGGCGACAAGACTGCAAGCAACTGGCGTCGCATCCCGTTGCTACGTGTGCCGGCAACGCCGATGAACGCAAGGGAGGCGCGCGAGCGCCTGCAACTGCCTGAGTCGGCTTTTGTGGTCTGTAGCTACGGCCAGCTCGGCGTCACCAAGCTCAATCATCGCCTTCTTCAGGCTTGGCTTGCTTCGGATCTGGCAAGAAGTCCCGATTGCATATTGGTATTCGTTGGTGAGCTGACCGATGACGAATACGGCCAGAGCCTTCGGGCCGCCATGCTCGAAAGCGGCATCGAGTCGCAGATACGGATTACCGGCTGGGCGAGCGGCGAGACCTTTCGTGATTATCTTGCTGCCGCAGACGTTGCTGTACAGCTACGCACCCTGTCGCGGGGCGAAACTTCGGCCGCCGTTCTGGACTGCATGAATTATGGTTTGCCGACCATCGTAAATGCCAATGGCAGCATGGCCGATCTCCCGCCTGACGGCGTATACCGCCTGGCGGATGATTTCGACACGGTTGAGTTGAGTGCAGCACTTGAGCATTTCTGGAGCGACCAACCCGCGCGGGAACTTCTAGGCAAGCGTGCCAAAGATATCGTCGAAACACTTCATTCGCCGGCTGGTTGCGCGCGTCTATATCGCGACGCCATCAATGACTTCGTTGCCGCCGCCCGACAAGCGGATAGGATGCTGCAGGATGCCGTGAAGGCGCTGCCTGCGACTGACCAGGGTTCGCTGCTGGCACTCGCCGAACGACTGGTGAAGGATCAGGCAGCACCGGCACGTCAGCCACAGCTGCTGCTCGACATCACGGCCACGAGCCGTCTTGATCGACACACAGGCATCGAGAGGGTAGCCAAGGCCCTTACGCTTGCATTTCTTGAAGAGCCGCCTGCGGGCTACCGGATCGAGCCGGTCTATCTTTCTGACCAGGGCGGACGATGGCACTACAAGTACGCCAGTGAATGCACCGCTCGTTTATTGGGTATCCCTGAAGTCATTCAGGATCGGGGCGTCGATTACGCGGCAGGTGACTGCCTGCTGGCGCTCGATTATTCGGGCGAAGCTTTTATCCGCGCGACTGAAAAGGGCCTGTTCACTGCCATTCGTGAGCGGGGCGTGCAATGCCGCATGCTGGTTCATGATTTGCTGCCGGTCACTCGCCCCGAGCTATTTCCACCTAACGCCAATAGCCATTTCAGCCGCTGGCTTGACGCCGTGGCTCAGCTCGATGGCGCCATATGCGTAACTCGTACCGTTGCGGATGAGCTACGCCGCTGGTTGCAAGTCAATCATCCCGAGCGTAGCGAGTCGTTCACGCTTGGCTACTCTCACCACGGTGCTGATATTTCTGGCTCGGCGCCAAGCCGCGGCCTGCCCGATGATGCCGAACAGATATTGTCCCGCCTGGCCGAGCGCCCGAGCATCCTCATGGTCGGCACGCTGGAGCCACGTAAAGGCTACACCCAGGCGCTCGCCGCGTTTACAGAACTCTGGAGCAAAGGCGTCGAACTCAATCTGGTCATCGTAGGGCGTGAGGGGTGGCAGGAACTTCCTGACCAACAGCGACGTGACATTCCCGAGCTGATCAGGCAGTTGCGTCAGCATCCTGAGCGGGGGCAGCGTCTTTTCTGGTTGGAAGGCGTCAGCGACGAATTTCTGGAAAAGGTATATGCAGCAGCCGACGGCTTGCTTGCGGCATCACTGGATGAAGGGTTCGGCCTGCCGTTGATCGAAGCTGCGCAAAAGCGGCTGCCAATCCTGGCGCGCGACATTCCCGTTTTCCGGGAGGTGGCGGCAGATCATGCCTGTTTCTTCTGCGCCGATAATCCCTCCGAGCTTGGCGAGGCCATCAGCGCCTGGCACGCAGGTGGCTTCAAGCCATCTGCTGTTCAAATGCCCTGGCTGACGTGGCGGCAGAGTGCGGACAATCTGCAGCGTATTCTGCTAGCTCCCGAGCAGCTGCCATGAACCACGCAATTGCCGGAGCGCCGCGCGTGCGTTACTACCCTTATATCGATGGTCTCCGTGCACTGGCCGTGCTGTCGGTTCTGATCTATCACCTCCATGGCCCATGGCTGCCAGGTGGCTTTGTCGGTGTAGATGTATTCTTCGTCATCTCCGGTTTCGTTGTCAGCGCCTCCATTGCCAGCTTCAAAGGGCAGGGGCTGTGGCAGTTTCTGGCCTATTTTTATGCCAGGCGCATACGCCGGATATTTCCGGCGCTGATTGTCTGCCTGCTGCTGACTGGTCTGGCCAGTGCGCTGTTCATACCCGCAATCTGGCTCAGTGAGGTCAATCAGCGTACCGGCATCTATGCCTTCTTCGGGCTGAGCAACTTCGTTCTGGCGCAGACCGGGCGGGACTACTTCGCTCCGACCACCGACTTCAACCCCTATACGCACACCTGGTCCCTGGCCGTTGAAGAGCAGTTCTATCTGGTCTTCCCGTTCCTGTTCATAGCCTGGCTGGCGGGAGCGCGCGGGCGCAAGCTATCGATGCTGCTGTTCGCCGTTGCTGCGGCTGCATCCGTTGTGCTGGCAGGATGGCAGAGCCAGGCGAGCCCGACTCAAGCGTATTTTCTGACGCCGGCACGCTTCTGGGAGCTGGCCGCGGGTGTTCTGCTGTATCAAGTGCTCAGCAGGTTTCCAGAGCGCACCGCAGGCGATCGCCATGGGTGGCTTTATGCGCTCGTGGGCGTCGTGTCATTAGTGACCGTGCTGCTCGCGTTCATCGTGTCGACACCCCAGCACTTTCCCATGCCCGGCGCCTTGCTGGCCGTAGTGGGAACGTTGGGGGGGCTCGGTGTTCTGTACCTTAACTCGGGATTGCGACGGCTGCATGGCTTGCTCGGCAGCCGTCCGCTTGTTGCCGTTGGCAAGATATCCTATTCACTGTACCTCTGGCACTGGCCGGTTTTCGTATTGTTCCGCTGGACCGTCGGGCTGGAAACGCCCCTGCAGCGAATCATCGCGGTGGTGCTGGCATTTGCACTGGCCATGGCTTCATACCGCTGGGTCGAGACACCCCTGCGCCATGCCGCGTTCATGCGCCGCCTGCCTCAAGGCGCGGTGATAGCCGGTGGCCTGCTGATCATCCTGATGGGCTGGTCTGGTGCCCGCTATATCGACGCAAAGCAACCGCAGTTGTCGATGAGCAGCATCAGCCGCGCGCCCGATGATTGGTATCCGCGTGGTGCGTCCAGCATCAAGGAATTTCCAGGCTGCATCGCCGACCCTGAATATCGCGTGGTCAACGGCGCCACACTGATGCTCTACACGCCACATGGCTGCGTACAACCGCGGCCTTTGCAAGAGCGGGTTCTATACGTCATTGGCGATTCCCATGCCATGGCCTATGAGGGCCTGTTCAAGCAGTACGCCATCGAACAGTCGATTCGTGTCCAGGCCTACGTCAAGAGTGGCTGCGCCTTCATCAGTCTGCAGCCGTGGAATAACGATGTAGCCTGTCGGCAGTTTGCGCGAGACGTCCTCAGTGACCTGGCCACGCTCAAGGCCGGCGATGTACTTTTCCTGCCGTCGCTACGTCTGCCCAGGTTCGCCGATCAGTGGGCCTTCCTCGGGATGGAA
>Ga0075034_1000880_pt1 | contig 14294 bp, 15 predicted proteins | sample SynthPrep_16_END_FD_71519 | JGI IMG/M metagenome (GOLD analysis project Ga0075034, IMG submission 71519) | Synthetic microbial communities from Ohio, USA - SynthPrep_16_END_DS12_MetaG | ecosystem: Engineered > Bioreactor > Aerobic > Activated sludge | place: USA: Ohio, Columbus | collected...
TCCATGCAGGACAAGAACATCCTCGGCCTGGCCTATTGGCACAACGGCCTCAAGCAGCTTTCTGCCAACAAAGCACTGCATGAACCCAAGGATGCCCGTGGCCTGAAGTTCCGCGTGCAGGCCTCGAGCGTCTTGGAAGAACAGTTCAAGGCGATCCGCGCCAACCCACGCAAGATGAGCTTTGCCGAGGTGTACCAAGGTCTGCAGACCGGCACCGTCAACGGCACCGAGAACACCTGGTCGAACTATGAAAGCCAGAAGGTCAACGAGGTGCAGAAGTATTTCACCGAGTCCAACCATGGCCTGATCGACTACATGGTGATCACCAACGCCAAGTTCTGGACCGGCCTGCCGCCGGATATCCGTAGCACCCTGCAGCAGATCATGGTCGAGGTCACGGTCGAGGTGAACAAACAGGCTGAGGCGCTGAACCAGTCGGCCAAGCAGAAGATCATCGACACCAAGACCAGCGAAATCATCGAACTGACCCCCGAGCAACGCCAGCTCTGGCGCGAAGCCATGCGCCCGGTGTGGCAGAAGTTCGAGGGTGAGATCGGGGCTGATCTGATCAAGGCCGCGGACGCCTCCAATCGGTAACCCCCCAATGTGGGAGAGGGCTTGCCCCCGATTGCGGTGTGTCAGCTTGCCCATCTGTCTCTGACCCACCGCTATCGGGGGCAAGCCCCCTCCCACATATCGATATCTCATTTGCTTTCGCGAGGTTTTGCCATGCAAACGCTAAGGCGCGTCTGGGAGCACCTGGAGGAAGGCTTTATCGCTTTCCTGCTGGCCGCCATGACCCTGGTGACATTCGTCTACGTCATGCTCAACAACATCTACACGCTGTTTTTTGCCCTGTCCGACAAATGGGCCTGGAGCAGCCAGTTCTTCGGCGCGCTGGGTGACCACACCATGACCTGGGCCCAGGACATGACCTGGAGCGTAGCGCTGACCAAGGCCATGTTCGGCTGGTTGATTTTCTTCGGCATTTCCTACGGCGTACGCACCGCCGGCCACCTCGGTGTGGACGCACTGGTCAAGCTGACCAAGCGCCCGGTGCAGCGTGTGCTGGGCATGCTCGCCTGCCTGTGCTGCCTGGCCTACGCCGGGTTGTTCATGGTCGCCAGCTACAAGTGGGTGAGTGCGGTGATGGGCGCGCATATCGGCGCCGAGGACCTCGACCAGTACGGCATCGACGTCGGTGACATCGTGGTGATCGTGCCCATTGGTTTCGCCATGGTGTTCATCCGCTACCTGGAAATTTTCTACCGCATCTTTACCCACCGCCAGGTCGGGTTGGGGCTGGCCGACGAGGCCGGTGAGGCCAGCAAATTGGCCGGCAGCCATGAGGAGCGTCACTGATGGCCGTGCTCTGTTTATTCCTGCTGTTATTCGTATTCATGTTCCTGGGTGTGCCCATCGCGATTTCCCTGGGCTTGTCCGGTGCGGTGTCGATCCTGATGTTCAGCCAGGACTCGGTCAGTTCCCTGGCGATCAAGCTGTTCGAAACCTCCGATGCCTATACCTTCCTGGCGATTCCGTTCTTCCTGTTGTCGGGTGCGTTCATGACCACCGGCGGCGTGGCGCAGCGCTTGATCGACTTTGCCAACGCCTGCGTCGGCCATATCCGTGGCGGCCTGGCGATTGCGGCGGTGCTGGCGTGCATGCTGTTTGCGGCGCTGTCGGGTTCGTCACCGGCGACGGTGGCGGCGGTGGGTTCGATTGCCGTGGCGGGGATGGTGCGTTCCGGTTACCCGAAGGAGTTCGGTGCGGGGATTATCTGTAATGCGGGGACCTTGGGCATCCTGATCCCGCCGTCGATCGTGATGGTGGTGTATTCGGCGGCGACTGAAACCTCGGTGGGCAAGCTGTTTATGGCGGGCGTCATTCCGGGGCTGCTGCTGGGCCTGATGCTGATGATCGCGATCTACATCGTCGCGCGCATCAAGAAGCTGCCGGCGCAGCCGCGAGCGACCTTCCGCGAGTGGCTGACCTGCGCACGGCGTGCTTTCTGGGGCCTGTTGCTGCTGGTGATCATCCTCGGCGGCATCTACAGCGGCATGTTCACCCCGACCGAAGCGGCGGCGGTGGCGGCGGTTTATTCAGCGTTCGTCGCGCTGTTCGTCTACAAGGACATGAAGCTGCGCGACTGCCCCAAAGTGCTGCTGGAATCCGGGCGCCTGGCGATCATGCTGATGTTCATCATCGCCAACGCCATGCTGTTTGCCCATGTGCTGACCACCGAGCAGATCCCGCAGGAGATCACCGCTTGGGTGCTCTCCGAAGGCCTGACGCCGATTGGCTTTTTGATCATGGTCAATGTGGTGTTGTTGATCGCCGGCAGCTTCATGGAGCCTTCGGCCATCGTGCTGATCCTGGCGCCGATCTTCTTCCCGATTGCCATGAAGCTGGGCATTGATCCGATTCACCTGGGTATCGTGATGGTGGTGAATATGGAGATCGGCCTGGTGCACCCGCCGGTGGGGTTGAACCTGTTTGTGACGTCGGCGGTGACGGGGCTGACGCTGGGGCAGACGATCCGTGCGGCGTTGCCGTGGCTGATGATCCTGTTGGTGTTCCTGATCATGGTCACCTACTTGCCGTTTATCTCGTTGGCGTTGCCGCACTGGTTGGGTATGTAAATCCCGCCAATACCGCAATACCTTGTGGGAGCCGGGCTTGCCCGCGATGGCGGTGTGTCAGTTGCCAGCTGTGCTGGCTGGCACATCCTCATCGCGGGCAAGCCCGCTCCCACAGGGGGTATGTGCAGTCTTTTTAATGGTCCAGTGCACTCAAGATCGCATGGGCCACCTTCACGCGCTCGGCATTCGGGTAATTCTTGTTGGCCAATATCACCACGCCGATGTCCCTGCTCGGCACATACACCACGTAGGCACCAAAACCACCGGTTGAGCCGGTTTTGTTGTACAGCACGTTCGCCGGTTGCGCCTGAGCCGGGTGCAGCCACTTCACGTTGTGCGGCTCCATCGCCATCGGTGTGGAGTTGCCATCCATCAGCGCTTGCAGGGTGATCGGGTAGGGGTAGGACTCCCAGCCCAGGCCTTGGGTCATACCGTTGACCGTGTAGTAACCGGTGTGCGTGGTGGCGATGGCCTGTTGCAGCGGTTTCTCCAGGGTTTGCGGGTGCATGTTCACCATGACGTAATGCGCCAGGTCCTGGGTGCTGGTCTTGATGCCATAGGCTTCGCCGTCCAACGCGCCGGGGCCGACGCGTACAGGTTTGTCCTGCTTGTCGTAGCCCTGGGCGTAGGCGTCGGCTTTATCAGCAGGCACGCTGACATAGGTGTTCTTCAGGCCCAACTTGGGCAGCAGGGTTTTCTCCATCGCCGTGTTGAACGGCTGGCCCAGGCTTTGGGCGCTCAGGTAGCCGAACAGGCCAATGCTCGGGTTGGAGTAGAGACGCTGCGCACCGGGCGCGTAGGCGGGTTTCCAGTGCTGGAAATAGCCGATCATGGCGTCGGCGTTGTCGGCGGCGTCCGGAAACTGCAGCGGCAGGCCGCCGGGGGTGTAGGTGGCGAGTTGCAGTAGGCTGATGCGGTCGAAGGCACTGCCCTTGAGGGCTGCAAGGTGCTGGCTGGCCTTGTCCGAGAGCTGGAGCTTGCCGCTGGCCTCGGCATAGCCGCCTAGGGTGGCGGTGAAGGTTTTGCTCACCGAGCCGATCTCGAACAGTGTGTCTTGAGTCACGGGCTGCTGTTTGTCTTTATTGGCGACGCCGTAGTTAAAGTATTGCACCTTGCCTTTGTTGACGACGGCCACCGACAGGCCGGCAATGCCTTGTTGCTGCATCAGGGGCCCAACATGACTGTCCACGACCTTGCGCAAATCGGTCGCCGCCATGCTGGTGCCGGAGACGAAAAATAAGGCCGAAAACAGGAAATTTCGTACGCTGAAGTTCATGATTACTCGCTTCCATGTAAATGATGCGCTGACGATCAGAGCCTGCGCAGGCGTCGCAAATCTAGTGAGGTTCCGTCCCTTCGACAAACGATGATATCTTGCATCTGCCATTAGAAAATCTAGGGTAAAGCATGCTGCGTTCCCATTTGCCCCTCAATGCCCTGCGCGCATTCGAGGCGTCCGCCCGTCACTTGAGCTTTACCCGTGCGGCCATTGAATTGTGCGTCACCCAAGCGGCGGTCAGCCATCAGGTAAAAAGCCTGGAGGCGCAACTTAATGTCACATTATTCAAGCGCCTGCCACGGGGCCTGATGCTGACACGCGAAGGTGAAACCCTGCTGCCGGTGGTGCGTGAATCCTTTGACCGCATCGCCCACACGCTGGGCCAGTTTGAAGGCGGGCACTACCGCGAGGTCCTCACCGTGGGGGCGGTCGGCACATTCGCGGTAGGGTGGTTGCTGCCACGCCTGGCGGATTTTCAACGCGGCTATCCGTTTATCGACCTGCGCCTTTCCACCCACAACAACCGCGTCGATGTGGCCGCCGAGGGCCTGGATTACGCCATCCGTTTTGGCGCCGGTGCCTGGCATGGCACGGATGCCTGCGAACTGTTGGCTGCACCCTTGACGGTGCTCTGCGTACCGCAACTGGCCGAGCAACTGCACGCACCCGCTGACCTGCTCAAACACACGTTGCTGCGCTCCTACCGCGCCGATGAGTGGAGCCTGTGGTTCCAGGCGGCCGGGTTGCCCGCCGACACCCTGGCCCCGCGCAGCATCGTGTTCGACTCGTCATTGGCAATGATGGAGGCAGCCTTGCAAGGCATGGGGGTGGCGTTGGCACCGGCGATGATGTTTGCGCGGCAACTGGAGAGCGATGTCATTCGCCAGCCGTTCGACGTCGACATCACCACCGGCAGCTATTGGCTGACGCGCTTGCAGTCGCGTGCGGAGACTTCGGCGATGCTGGCGTTCAAGGGCTGGTTGCGGGACATGGCGCAGCCGGGCTGAACGCTTTTTTTGAAATATAATGAAACATTTTCCGAGGGCCAGCGCTCTACCGCAACACCTGCACTGAGTGATTCCATGAAAATACCGCGCCCCTCCGCCCGCATGCCTCGCCTGACCCAATTGCGAAACTTGAAGATGGCGCGCTCCGCCCACGCTTACGTACGCGGCAGCACGGTGCAATTTTATGAGTGGCTGCACAGCCAGACTGGCCGCCGCTTGCCCCACGGCCCGGCCATCTGGATCTGCGGCGACTGCCACGCCGGTAACCTGGGGCCTACCGGGGACACCAACGGCCGCATCGATATGCATATCCGCGACCTTGACCAGACGGTGATCGGTAATCCGACCCACGATCTGGTGCGCCTGGCCTTGTCCCTGGCGACCGCTGCACGCGGCTCGGACCTGCCCGGCGTCACCACCGCACGCATGCTCGAAGAAATGATGCTGGGCTACGAACAGGCGTTCAAAGACAAACCCGACCAGGTCCCGCCGCGTCCGTCCCAGGTCAAGGCAGGCATGCGCAGCGCGGTGGCGCGCACTTGGAAAAACCTCGCGCGTGAGCGCATCGAAAGCGCCCGGCCGACCATCCCCTTGGGCAAGCACTTCTGGTCGTTATCACGGGCCGAGAAAACCGCATTGCAAACCCTGTGTGCCTCGGATGAAATCCATCAATTGGTCACATCGCTCAAGGGGCGGCCCAAGGATGCCAGGGTCGAACTGCTGGACTCGGCCTATTGGGTCAAGGGCTGCAGTTCGCTCGGCTTGCTGCGGTATGCCGCCTTGCTCGGCGTGGGCGACAACGATGATCAAGAGTATTGCCTGATTGATATCAAGGAAGCCGTCGGGGCTGCTGCACCCCGTGCGGCGCGGGCGAAGATGCCGAGGGATAACGGTCGTCGCGTGGTGGAGGGTGCACGCCAGCTGTCACCGGGCCTGGGTGAGCGGATGGTGGCCACGCGTTTTCTGGATCACGGGTTTTTTATCCGTGAACTGCTGCCCCAGGACATGAAGCTGGAGCTGGACGAACTGAGCGAGATCGATGCCATGCACGCCGCCGGCTACCTCGCGCGGGTGGTCGGTATCGCCCATGCGCGGCAGATGGATCGCGACACGCGCAAGGACTGGATGGCGGTGTTACAGGAGAACCGCTCCAAGCAGTTGGACGCGCCGTCCTGGCTCTGGACCAGCGTGGTGCAACTGGTGGGTAGCCATGAGCAGGGTTACCTCAACCATTGCCGCCGGTATGCCTTGGAACACTGACCTCGAGAACGCAGTGGATCTAATGGGGGAGCAGGCAAGCCAGCTCCCCCATTTAAGGGGCGTCTAGGCCAAATATTTATGGAACCAGTCGAGCGTTCTTTTCCACGCCAGATTTGCCGCCGCCTCGTCATAACGCGGCGTTGAGTCATTATGGAAACCGTGGTTGGCACCCTTGTAGATATATGCCTCATAGCGGGTGCCTGCCGCCTTCAACGCCTGCTCGTACGCCGGCCAGCCTTCATTGATCCGCGTGTCCAACTCACCGTAGTGCAGCATGATCGGCGCCTTGATCCGTGGCACATCCTTGGCCTCCGGCTGGCGTCCATAAAACGACACCGCCGCACCCAGTTCGGGGTAGGCCACCGCGGCGGCATTGGTCACGCCGCCGCCATAGCAGAAGCCGGTGATCCCGACCTTGCCGGTGCTGCTGTCGTGGTGCATCAGCCATTCAATGGCGGCGAAGAAGTCGTTCATGAGCTTGGTCGGGTCGACTTTCTGTTGGAGTTCCACGCCTTTTTCATCGTTGCCGGGGTAGCCGCCGACCGAGGTCAGGCCGTCGGGCGCCAGGGCGATAAAACCGGCCTTGGCCAAGCGTCGGGCGACGTCTTCGATATAGGGGTTGAGGCCCCGGTTTTCGTGGACCACCACCACTGCCGGCAGCTTGCCCGCCGCTTTGGCCGGGCGCACCAGGTAGCCGCGTACGTTGCCGTTGCCTTTGGGTGAGGGGTAGGTGATGTAGTCGGCGACGATGTCCGGGTCGGTGAATTTCACCTGTTCGGCCAGGGCGTAGTTGGGGCTCAGGGCCGCGAGCAAGGCCGAGGCGGTGAGGCCGCCAAAGGTGAACAGCGCGGCGCGGTCGAGAAATTCGCGGCGGTTGATCTTGCCGTGGGCATAGCCGTCGTAGAGTTCCAGCAGTTCGGGCGCAAAGTCTTTCGCGGTGAGACGAGTCATCGGTGCAATCCTCGATTAGCGGTGGCAGTCAATGTAGACCAGGATCAGCCCTCACGGCCATGGGCGGCGGCGGCCAGTTGGCCGGTGTCGACGCGTACGAAGATCGAATCGCCCACTGCGGTCAGCACGTTATCGGCGTACACCTCGCAGATCACGCGGGTTTTGCGGCCCACATCGCCTTCAGCCCGCGCGCGCAGGGTGAGGGTGACGCCCAGGGGCGTCGGCTTGATGAATGTAATGCCCAGCTTGCCGGTGACGCAGTCGATGCGCGGCAGGCTGCCGGGTTCGCGTTGCTCGGCGCGGTAATGGTAGGCCATGGCGGTCCAGTTGGAATGGCAGTCCACCAGCATGGCAATCAATCCGCCGTAGACCAGGTCGGGCCAGCCGCTGTATTTTGCCTCGGGCAGGTGCTCGGCCACGAGGTGGGTGCCATCCGCGTCCCAGCGGCTCTTGATGTGCAGGCCGTGGGGGTTGCTGCCGCCGCAGCCGTAGCAGATGCCTTCCGGCGCGGTGGTGTCCTGGAGTGAAGGGGCGTGCATGCAGAATCCTTGTTGTGCTTGGGCGACTACTCTGTTTAGCAGGACAGACGCTTGATTGGAATAAATCCCTGGTATGACCTACCAGCTCAGTACCTGTGTCGTTACTTCCAGCGGAGCGTTGCATGAAACGTCGAATGTCCCCGGTCGCTTTACTGGCTTTGATCCTTGCCTATGGCGCCAGCGCCCAGGCGGTGGAGTACAAGGACGTCAACCGCACCGCCAGCCAGATCAGTTTCACTTATAAACAATTGGGGCAGCGGGTGTATGGCACCTTCAGCGAGTTCGAGGGCAGCTTGACCTTCGACACGCAAAAACCCGAAGCAGGGCATGCGTTGCTCAAGATCCAACTCGCGAGCATCGACGCCGGCAGCCCCGACGCGAACGATGAGCTGCAACGTGCGTCCTGGTTCGACACCGCGACGTATCCGGTGGGCGTGTACGAGTCCACGGGTGTCACGACCCTGGGGGACAACCGCTACACCATCAGCGGCAACCTGACCCTCAAGGGCATCACGCACCCGGTGACGGTCGACGTGGTGCTCAAGGAGCAAGGCGGTATCGGCGTGTTCGACGGTGAGTTCATCCTCAAGCGCGGCGACTTCAAGATTGGCGAGGGCGAATGGGCGGGCAATCGCGTGGTGTCCAATGACATCAACATCAAGTTCAAGATGGTCGCGCCGCAGCGTTAACGCGCGAACCGCTTTGCACCCGCCACGCAGCCGATCACCGCGACCGTCACCAGTACCATGCCCAGGCTGACCGGCTCATGCAGCAGGCCCGCCGCCAGCGCCAAGCCGAAAAACGGTTGCAGCAATTGCAACTGGCCCACGGCGGCGATGCCACCCTGGGCCAGGCCTCGGTACCAGAACACAAAGCCGAGCAACATGCTGAACAACGCCACATAGCCCAGGCTCAGCCAGGCGGGCAGGCTGATGCCGCGGAAACTCGGCGGCGCCAGTACCAGGCTCAAGGGCACCACCACCGGCATCGACACCACCAATGCCCAGCAGATCACCTGCCAGCCGCCCAGGCTGCGCGACAGCTTGGCGCCTTCGGCGTAACCCAGGCCGCAGACCAGCACCGCCAGCAGCATCAGCAGATCGCCGGCCGGTGCGGCGCTCAGCCCCTGGGCGACGGCATACCCCATCACCAGCCCACTGCCCAGGATCGAAAACACCCAGAACACCGGGCGCGGGCGCTCGCCACCGCGCAGCACGGCAAATACAGCGGTCGCCAGGGGCAGCAGGCCGATAAACACGATGGAGTGGGCGGACGTCACGTATTGCAGCGCGAGCGCGGTGAGCAAGGGAAAGCCGATCACCACACCCAGAGAGACGATCGCCAGGGGCAGCCACTGATGAGGTGCGGGGCGTTTTTCCTTGAACAGCCACAGCAGGAACAGCCCCAGGGCGGCGGCGATGGCCGCGCGGAGCATGGTCAGGAACACCGGGTCAAACTCCATCACGGCCAGGCGTGTGGCGGGCAGGGAACCGCTGAAAATCACCACGCCGATAAAGCCGTTGATCCAGCCTTGCGTGCGGCTGTCCAGGGTGTTGAAGGGGGATGTACGTTCCATGAAGGGTGCCCTGAAGAAAGGAGAGGTTGCGATCAGGCCATCCTAGGGGGCAGCATTAAGACAATCAAAAAATTGTCATGGATACAGTGTCTATGCCTCGCGCCCGCTACAAGTCCCTGGTCGACCGCTTCGCCGCAGATATTCGCAGCGGGATAATGCCGCCCGGCACACGGCTGCCGACGCACCGGCAACTGGCCGCCGATCATGGCCTGGCCCTGGTCACCGCCAGCCGGGTGTACGCCGAGCTGGAAGCCATGGGCCTGGTCAGTGGGGAAACCGGGCGTGGCACGTTCGTGCGCGAGATCGCGTTGCCGCCGGGGCAGGGCAGTGGGCAGATGACGGTGGCGGCGGGGATGCTGGATCTCAACTTCAACTACCCGTCGCTGCCTGGCCAGGCGGACCTGCTGCGCACGGCGTTACGTCAATTGGCGTTATCCGGCGACCTCGAAGCGTTGTTGCGTTACCAGCCTCACGCCGGCCGCCTGCACGAGCGTGCTGCGTTTGCGCGGCATGTGCTCAGCAGGGGGCTCAGCGTGGAGGCCGACCAAGTGCTGCTGGTCAGCGGCGCCCAGCACGGCTTGGCGGTGACGATGATGGCGTTGCTCAAGCCGGGGGATGTGATCGCGGTGGATGCGTTGACCTATTCAGGGTTCAAAGTGTTGGCCGAGACCCTGCACTTGGACGTTGTCGCGATCCCGGTCACGGCGGCCGGCCCGGACTTGGACGCGCTGCACAAGCTGTGTCGCAAGCGCTCGGTGCGTGCCGTGTACAGCATGCCGACGCTGCACAATCCGCTGGGCTGGGTGCTGAGCCTGGACCAGCGCCAGGCGCTGGTGGCGATCGCCCGGCAGCACAACCTGATGATCATCGAGGACGCGGCCTATGCGTTTCTGGCCGAGGACGCTCCGCCGCCCCTGGCTACCCTGGCGCCGGAGCGCACGGTGTATGTGGGCGGGCTTTCGAAAAGCGTCGCGACCGGCCTGCGGGTGGGGTTTGTGGTGGCGCCGCTTGAATGGGTCAAGGGGCTGGAACGCAGCATCATGGCCACCACCTGGAACGTGCCCGGCGTGATGAGTGCTATGGCGGTGGCCTGGATCGAGGACGGCACAGTGGCGCAGTTGGAAGCGCAAAAGCGCCGTGATGCCCAGGCGCGCCAGGCCCTGGCAGCCCAGGTGTTGAAGGGCCTGGCGTACACCTGTCATCCCTGTTCGTATTTCTTGTGGCTGCCCTTGGCGGAAGAGGCCCGCGCCGATCAGGTCGCCATGGCCTTGCAGCGCGAGGGCATTTCCGTGTCAACCGCCGAGCCGTTTTCCGTCTCGGCCCATGTGCCCCACGCACTACGGCTGGCCTTGGGGTCGGTGGACATGGCGGCGTTGCGCGAAGCGTTGCTGACGGTGCGCAAGGTCGTGCAGTGGTGAGCCAGGCGGCTCACCGCTAGCCCTCAGAATTTAAACGCCTGGCGACCGATCAGCAGCCAGTGGCCTTTCTGCTTTTGCCAGATCTGGAAGTTCTCGATTTCGGTGGGCACTTCTTTGCCGCTGTTCACTGCCAGGGCGGAGAAGTGGTTGCGGACCAAGGCGGTATCGCCACTCAAGGTGATGGTCTGTTTCTGCATTTCGAGGGTCTTGAAGCCGCTGCGACCGGTCTCGATATCGGCGATGAATTCCTGCTTGTTCTGGATCTTGCCGCTGGAGTGGCCGTAGGTAAGGTTCTCGGCGGTCAGGCTCTGGAGCTGCTTGAGGTCTTTATGCAGCATCGCTTGGGTCAGGTGGTCGACCGCTTGGGCGACGTCTTTATCGGCGGCGGGGGCTGCGGCCACGTAGCCGCTGAACAGGCACAGAAAACCGATCAGCACTTTGACTTTTTGCATGGGTGTTTCCTTATTGTTGTTGGGGGTGGGACAACACGTTATCGCTTATGTCGTCGTACAACATTGCAATACTCTTGTGCCGTTTGGAAAGTAAAATTTCGGATATTTACCCGGTGCTGAGGGTTTGCTCGGTATCGAGATTTCATTGTTCTTGTACGATGTCTCATCACTGGTTAAAAATGGCGTCCCGTCTAACAATAAAATAACGGAGACACACCATGGATTCTTCCTCTTCGCCTGCCCGGACCGACCACAGTCGCCGCGTTTTCCTGCAACGTTCCCTGGCGGTTTCCGCCTCCGTGGCAGTGCTGGGCAACTTGCCGCGCCTGGCAGATGCCGCTGAGCCATTGAGCCAGCGATACCCAGACCCCTTGGTGAAAGTGCTTGATGACAGTTTCCTGGAATTACGCCTGTTCAATGCCAGTGTCGAGCGACTGGCGACCGGCTTGCGTTGGGCCGAGGGGCCGGTGTGGATCGGCGATGGCCGCTACCTGCTGCTCAGCGATATCCCCAACAACCGCATCGTGCGCTGGGACGAGGTGACCGATAGCCTGTCGGTGTACCGCGAAAACGCCAATTTCTCCAACGGCATGTGCCGTGATCGCCAAGGCCGGCTGCTGGTGTGCGAAGGCTCGACCACCAGCCAGGAGGGCCGGCGCATCACCCGCACCGAGCACAACGGCAGCCTCACCGTGCTGGCGGACAGCTTTGACGGCAAGCCCTTCAATTCGCCCAACGACATCGTGTGCAAACGGGATGGCTCGGTGTGGTTCACGGACCCGCCGTTCCAGACCGGCAACAACTACGAAGGGCACAAGATCACGCCCACCCAGCCCCATGGCGTCTACCGCATCGACGGTGACAGCGGCAAGGTCACGCGGGTGATCGACGACCTCAACGGCCCCAACGGCCTGTGCTTTTCCCCGGATGAGAAACTGCTCTACGTGGTCGAAGGCCGGGCCAAGCCCAACCGGTTGATCTGGGCCATCGACGTGAATGACGACGGCACACTTGGCGCCCGTCGCAAGCACATCGAAGGCCTGGAGTACGCGGCCTTGGACGGCATCAAGTGCGACGAGAGCGGCAACCTCTGGTGTGGCTGGGGCGGCAACGGCGACCCCAAGGCCGACTTGGAAAAACTCGATGGCGTGCGCGTGTTCAATCCGCAGGGCAAGGCTATCGGGCATATCTCGCTGCCGGAACGCTGCCCCAACCTGTGTTTTGGCGGCCGTGAGGGTAACCGCCTGTTCATGGCCGGCAGCCATTCGATCTATGCAGTGTTCGTCAACACGCGTGGCGCCGATTTCGGCGGCTGACCGCAAAAAAAAACCAGGGTAAGCGTCGGTCGAGCGGCGCCCATCTTGGCATTTTGGCGCTATGCTGCGGGCTCCTGAGGCGTCAGAGCGTCAAGCAAATGGACTTCAATTGGCACAGCGACCCCATCACCCGCAACACGCCCGTTACCCCTCACTACAAAAACACGCAGAACGTACGCCGCTTCATGCTTGAGCACTGTGGTCCGGCATTCACGTTCGACCGGCCCTTCATGGCCTGGATTCGCAACGCTGAGCCCAAGACCCTCGGTGACGTGGTGGACGAGTGGCGGCGCCGACACGAGGATTCACGCCCATGACCCGCGACGAAAAATACCAGGCCGCGCAACAACGCCTTGGCTACCTGATGGACGAATTCAAGGTCGGTGGCAACTACACGCCCCTGGTCCGGGACGGCAACCACCTGTACATCAGCGGCCAGATCCCGCGGGTCGGCGATACCATCGTGCTGCCGGGCAAGGTCGGTGAAAACCTGACCCTGGCCCAGGCACAAATCGCCGCCGGCATCAGTGCGTTGCGCTGCCTGGGGTTGCTCAAGCAGGCGCTGGGTTCGCTGGACCCGATCAAGGCGATCCCGCGCATCACCGTGTACGTGCGCAGTGCCGAGGACTTTGATCAGCAAAGTGAGGTGGCCAACGGTGCGTCGGACCTGCTGCACGAGATCCTCGGTGAAGCCGGGGTGCATACGCGCACCTCGGTGGGGGTGATGCAGTTGCCGAAGTCGGCGGCGGTGGAGATCGATATGATTGCGGTGGCGCACGGCTGAGCGACCCATGATGACCCAAGGAATGGCGGTATTGCTCAACTACGCCACGTATCTGGCGCCGGGCCTGCTGTTGTTCGGCCTGTGGTTTGCACTCACGCCCAGGTCGCTGACGGCCCTGCGTATCCTGACTCTGCTGTCGGCGTTCGTGCTGATGCGCGATGTAATGACCCCGTTGGGCCTATGGTCGCTGGGCAGCGAAGTGCAGTTGGCGTTCACGGCCAATGCGTTTGTGTTGGCGGCGCTGGGCGGCTTGTCGCTGCTATTGATTGCCGTGCTGATGCGAGTGGCGCCAGACCTGTCGGCGCTGATCTGCTGGTCAAGGGGGCATCGAATCGGCGGCCTTGCGGTCGGCCTTGCCGTCGGATGCTTGATCGGTGTGCCGTTGCGCTTCTACCAGGGAATTGAAGCGTCAGCGATCCCGGGCTACTGGGCATGGCTGCCGGGTATGGTGGTGTTGGCCTATGGTGCCAATGCGTTGGAAGAGGTGCTGTTTCGCGGGTATTTGCAGGGGTATCTGGAACAGCAGGTGACGCCATTGCGCGCGGCACTGATCAGCGGTGTGGCCTTTGCGGCTTGCCATACATTCCTGGCACTGAGCGTTACTCAGCTGGGCTGGCCGGTGTTGTTGTTTACCCTGATCGAAGGGTTGGCTTGCGCGCTGGTGCGCCTGCGTTACGGTGTGCTGGCGGCGACGCTGGCCCATGGCACGGCGATCCTGCTGATCGCCGTGCCCTTCATCACTTGATGTGAAATACCGACGCAAATGTGTGGGGCTTGCTGTGGTGGGGAGAGGTGCGACGATTTGACTTGTCCCCCCGTCAGTATCTACGTAAAACCGGTGGGGCTGCTGCGCAGCCCAGCGCGGGGCAAGCCCGCTCACCACAGTAAACCCAGACATTTGGCCGAGATCCGCAGTAAGAACCCGGTCGGCTCTAAGGCCGCCGCGCTTTGGCTTTTGATCTCAGGCGCCCCGTCAAACACGCTGGCCGGAATTCGACAGGGATTTGGGGGGTAAACCGGCAGGGATGCCGGTTTAGCCGCCCCGCGCCATGGATGGCGCGTGGCGGCGG
>Ga0075034_1000898_pt1 | contig 13958 bp, 8 predicted proteins | sample SynthPrep_16_END_FD_71519 | JGI IMG/M metagenome (GOLD analysis project Ga0075034, IMG submission 71519) | Synthetic microbial communities from Ohio, USA - SynthPrep_16_END_DS12_MetaG | ecosystem: Engineered > Bioreactor > Aerobic > Activated sludge | place: USA: Ohio, Columbus | collected...
ATCTTCATGTCGCCCTTATGCACCATGCACGAGCCCACGAAACCGAGGTCCACCTTCTTGGTGCCGCCATAATAGGAAACCGGGCGGATCGTGTCGTGAGTATAGCGCCGGGAGACATCGGCATTGTTCACATCGGGGTCCGCGATCATCGGCTCATTGATCACGTCCAGATCCACGACGACCTCGGCGAAATATTTCGCGTTGGCATCGGGGGTCAGTGCGGGCTTTTCGCCCGAGCGGATTTCGGCGATGCGTGCATCCGCCTTGGCAATCAGGCCCTTCAGCGTGCCGACGGCATTGTCCATGCCCTTGTCGATCATGATCTGGATGCGCGACTTGGCGATTTCCAGCGATTCGATCAGCGTATCGTCCTGCGAAATACAGATCGAGGCCTTGGCCTTCATCTCGGCTGTCCAGTCGGTGAAGGTGAAGGCCTGATCGGCGAGCAGCGTGCCGATATGGACTTCGATGATGCGTCCCTGGAAGACGTTGTCGCCACATTGCTGGAGCATCTGCGCCTGGGTCGCATGGACCACGTCGCGGAAATCCATGTGAGGACGCATCGTGCCCTTGAAGGTCACCTTGACCGACTGCGGGATCGGCATCGTTGCCTCGCCGGTGGCGAGCGCCAGCGCCACGGTGCCGGAGTCTGCACCGAAGGCCACACCCTTGGACATGCGGGTATGGCTGTCTCCGCCGATGATGATTGCCCAGTCATCCACGGTGATGTCGTTCAGCACCTTATGGATCACGTCGGTCATCGAATGATAGACGCCCTTCGGGTCGCGGGCGGTGATGACGCCGAAATTGTTCATGAAAGACATGAGTTTCGGAATGTTCACCTGGGCCTTCTTGTCCCAGACGGATGCCGTGTGGCAACCCGACTGGTAGGCGCCGTCCACGAGCGGCGAGATGACGGTGGCCGCCATCGCCTCAAGTTCCTGCGCGGTCATCAGGCCGGTCGTGTCCTGCGAACCGACGATGTTGACCGTCACGCGCACGTCGGAGCCCGCATGCAGCACCTTGCCCGGGGTCACACCGACGGCGTTGCGGTTGAAGATCTTCTCGACTGCGGTCAGGCCCTGACCTTCGATCGAAATTTCCTTGTTCGGAGCAAAGACCGGTGTCGGCTCGACGCCGAGGGTCTGGGCGGCAAATGTCTGGAGCTTCTTGCCGAAGACGATGGCGTAGGAGCTGCCCGCCTTCATGAACTCCATTTTCTGGGGCGTGAAGGCGGCGGCAATATCAACCAGTTCCTTGCCGTTCTCGTCACAGAGCTTCTTGTTCTTGGCATCGATCTTCAGGACAGTGCCGGTCTCGACCGAATATTTCTGCTCGAGGATCGGGTTGCCGTCATTGTTGAGGATCGGCTTGCCGTCTTCACCGGTCTTCTTCACCCAGTTCTTCAGGTTGATGCCGATGCCGCCGGTAACGTCGACGGTGGTCGCGAAGATCGGCGAGATGCCGTTGGTGCCAGCAACAACAGGGGCGAAGTTGACGAAAGGCACGTAAGGGCTGGCCTGCTTGCCGGTCCACAGCGCCACGTTGTTCACGCCCGACATGCGCGACGAGCCCACGCCCATCGTGCCCTTTTCGGCGATCATCATCACCCGCTTGTCTGGATGCTGCTTTTGCAGCGCGACGATTTCCGCCTGCGCTTCCGGCGTGATCATACACTGGCCGTGCAATTCGCGGTCCGAACGCGAATGCGCCTGATTGCCGGGGGACAGAAGGTCGGTCGAGATATCGCCTTCGGCGGCGATGAAGGTCACGACCTTGATTTCATCTTCGACATCCGGAAGCTTGGTGAAGAACTCGGCCTTGGCATAGCTCTCCAGAACGCCCCTGGCGACGGCATTGCCGGCCTTGAAGGCATCGCGCAGCCGGAACATGTCGGCGTCATAAAGGAAGACCTGCGTCTTCAGCACGTCACCCGCCTGCGCGGCCAGTGTCGCGTCATTGCCAAGCGCTACATCGAGCAGCACTTCGACGGACGGACCGCCCTTCATGTGCGACAGCAGTTCGAGTGCGAAAGTCGGCGTGATCTCCGGGACCACCGTTTCACCCAGAATAATCTGCTTCAGGAAGGCAGCCTTCACACCCGCAGCGCTCGTGGTGCCAGGCAAGGTGTTATAAATGAAGAACTTGAGGGCATCTGCCCGGTGCTCGCTGCCGGCATCCTTGATCAGTGTAATGATTTCGCCGGTCAGTCCGCCATCGTCAATCGGTTTGGGAGCGAGCCCTTGATTTTCTCTGCTTTTGATCTCAGCCAGGTAATCCAAGTAAAGGTTCATCGCAATCCCAATGTCATGAGGTGTATGGCGCCGAAACGCAGCGCCACCAAACCGTATTGTTGATAGGCCCAGGGTCTTTTATGGGTTTTCGAGTACGCCAACCGAGGCCGGATGACAAGATACCGCATTTCAGTAAAAAAGTGGTAGATCGGATTGAGCGTTGATGGGTTAAAAATGACCGGGCGCGTGCCTTTCGAATTGGAACGATGGAAACTCCCGCTTTGCGCCGCTGCCAATCGGTCTTGGTGCCTCTTTGTCAGTAGAAAACTAATACGGCCTCCCCTTTCAGAAAAAGTCGTCCCCATACGCCGGGCGTCTTTTCAGGCTTACCTACGAGTACCACCCGACCGGCAATGTCAACGAGATCGACAGGCAGATGCTGTATCGGAGCATGGTTGAGCCTTTGGAGGTCAAGAAGCTGCCCACTCAGATTTGCCAATCTCGACGTATCCTGCAACAGCCGCGTCTTTTCAGGAGCAGTACTACCAAAACCTCAAAATCGTCATCCAGCACCATCTCGAAGATTCAAAACAGACGATTCTGGCTAAAATCGAAGCCAACGGCGGACAGATCTGATGTGCCGCCCACGGCTCACGTCCCCACACGGGTTAACGGAAGTAAAAGTCACACGGATGTGACCGAAGACAAGGTCCTGCTTTCCCCCAATGCCATGTCGGCTATCTGCGCCAGTGTCGTCTCTGCATATCGCGTCACAAGCTGTTGTTCGGCAGCGGCATGAGCCGCCTGGATAATCGCGTTGGAGGCTTTCTCCACAGGACAGGATGGATGGTCGTGCGATACGGGCGCAGGCAGGATAAGACCGGCATTCAGGGCTCGCTGAACGTCCAGAACCGTCACCTCTTGCAGTGGCTTGATCAGTTTCCAGCCACCGCCTCGACCGCCTTCGGATGCCACGATACCGTGGTCACGTAAATCTCCAAGCGTGCGCCGAACGACCACCGGATTGGTGTTGAGCATCTGCGCGATCCGTTCGGATGTCTCCCTGCCGCCAAGCAGCCCCATATGGACAAGAACATGCAGCATTCGAGCAAGCCTGCCGTCGGTTTTCATCGTGATCCTTTCCGCAACAAAATTTGTTACGCTATCTTGACGTCAGCATCTTTCCGTAACATGTATAGTTACACGAAAGAAGGAACGCAATGCATCGCTCAGCCAGTTTTTCTTCGCCGCATCGGCCCCTCGGACATTCCGACCCAAGGCCTTCGGTGAAATGATGAGAAAATTCCAGGGTTAGGAAAATGATCGAGACAATCATCAAGACACGAACGATCGACATGAGCATCCTTGATCAGGGCACTGGTCCCCTGGTGCTGCTCTGCCATGGATTTCCAGAAACCAAGCATGCGTGGCGGCATCAGGTGGCAGCGCTGGCTGACGCCGGTTTTCGCGCCGTTGCGCCTGACATGCGCGGCTATGGCAAAACGGAGGCTCCTGAACAAGCGGATCAATACACGGTCTTTCATTGCATTGGTGACCTCATCGCTCTCATGGATGCCCTTGGTGAAAACGAAGCAGTGATCATCGGCCATGACTGGGGTGCAACCATTGCCTGGCAAGCTGCTCTTCTGCGTCCCGACAGATTCAGGGCCGTCGCCGCACTATGCGTGCCGATGATGGGCCAACCTCCGGTTCCGCCCTCAAGGATATTTCCGCAAAATGACCAAGCGCTGTCCTACACGCTCTATTTCCAGCAGCCCGGCCTGGCGGAAAAAGAGTTCAGCCGGGATGTTGGCCAAACACTCAGCAAGATTATTTACGCAGCAAGCGGGGAAGCGGGACCGCGGCAGCCGGGCGACGGCACTCCTAACCCTTTCGGTATGGTCAGCCGCGACAAGGGCCTTCTCGCAGATTTGCCCCTCCCTGCGGAAATGCCCGACTGGTTATCTCCACAGGACTTCGCCAGGCTCGTCAATGATTTCGAAACCTCGGGTTTCACGGGCGGCCTGAACTATTATCGAAACCTCGATCGAAACTGGGAATTGCAGCAAGCGACAAACGGTCAGACGATCAATGTCCCGGCGCTGTTCATCATCGGCGAACGTGACCCCGGCCTCACTATGCCCGGCATGGAGCAGATCATCGCTTCGATGCAAGATCTCGTCCCGCATCTGATTGGGTCACACATCATTTCCGACGCGGGACACTGGCTCCAGCAGGAGCGAACAAGCGAGGTAACAACCCTCATCCTGTCATTCCTCAATAAAGTCGCCCCAGTTGGCAGTCAAAAGTTGGAATCTGATGAGCAGATCAATTTTTCCACGTGAAGCGAAGGAAATCCCATGACTGACTTCAAAGGACGGCACGTTGGTTATATCGAAGGTGCAATCCGCCAAGTCCCCGGCCTTGAAAGTCTACACCGAATGACGTCGATGCTGCTTGGCGAGAAAGCTCCCCATAACGGCAGGATCCTGGTAATCGGTGCTGGCGGCGGGCTTGAGCTCAAAGCTCTTGCCAAGGCTAACAATGGCTGGACTTTCGACGGCGTCGACCCCTCACCCGACATGCTGGCCCTCGCTCGGGATACGACCAGAGACTACGCAACGCGCATAAATCTCCATGAGGGCGATATCTCAGCGGCACCGGACGGGCCGTTTGACGGCGCAGTCTGCCTTCTCGTGTTTCATCACCTCCCATTGGAAGAACGCATCAAAACCCTGAAGGGCGTGCGGCAACGCCTCTGGCCCGGCGCACCGTTCGTGCTTGCCCATGTCAGCTTTCCGCAGACCGAGCCGGAACGTTCGCTCTGGATCGATAGGCACATAAGCTATGGCGCGGTGGACGGAGCGGATCCTGCGAAACTCCGGGCGGCAAGGGCCGCAATGCACGAACGACTAACCATTCTGGAGCCGGAGAAGGAACAGGAATTGCTCCGCGAGAGCGGTTTTGATGGCGTCACGAATTTCTATGCGGCATTCAGCTTCAGAGGCTGGGCCTCCTATGCTCAATAGTTACCTGCCTCATGCGGCACAGCGCGCTAGGGTGGAAGCGAAGAAAATTTCCTTATGAATTCAAGGCGAAGCTCTATCCGGTTTTGAGCTTGCTCCGGCGGATTTTTTAACGTGCTCCCCGAATTCGGACGAACGGGAACTGGTATTTCCGGGTAAAGGCACAACAGCTATCTCAAGAAGTAGACGCTTCATCTCCCAGCGCGTCAGACCAGCGTATTGTTACGCCATTTGTAGCAGGGAGCGGCCAAAGTCCCTCCCTTCTGGCAGGTTCCGTGCTCTCCTCGCTCAAATAGAGATGCGATCTGCGTTTCCGAAGATTACCGCATCTCCATCGAATTTTTCCCTTCTCCCAAGGGAATCGCAAGTGGAAAATTCCAGTTTCAAGCCGAGCAATTTAACGGAAGACCACGTTATTTCGCAATGCCGCCCAAAATAATACTACAAGTATTATTGACGTATCCACAGAATTGAATAAAGAAGTCGCCAATGAATATCGGCCAGTATCGGTGCAATTCTTAGTTTAATGTTTTAGAATTAGTTCATGTAATATTGCCCGACTCAGAATATTGGACTAATATACTGAAGAGAGAAGTTCTATGCGCGTATTTGCAGGCAGCCTGTTGATCTCATCGATATTGCTCTTACCCATGCCCGCATTTTCCGGCGTTGCCGAAGGAATCGGCAAGCTCGAGAGCGGTGATGTCGCAGGGTCCGTGAAGGAGTTTCAAACCGCTTTCGAGGCGGGCGATGCTGATGGCGCTTTCTATATCGGCCGGCTCTTCGAGCTCGGCCTCGGCACGGATCGCGATCCGATGCGTGCGACCGAACTTTATGCCGCAGCGGCAGCGCAAGGCAGCGCCAAGGCACAAAACCGGCTCGGCATGCTGTATCTATCTGGCGAGGGCGTGCTTCAGGACTACAGCAAGGCATCGGACTTGATCTGCAAGGCCGCCGATGCCGGTGACGCCAACGGGCAATTCAATTGCGGGCTTCTTTACTCGGACGGCAAGGGCGTCAGTCAGGATTGGGCAAAAGCACTCGTCTATTGGAACAGGGCCGCAGGGCAACACCATGTGGCCGCCATCAACTATCTCGGACAGGCGGCCCAGAAAGCTCAGGGCGGCCCGGCCGATCCGGGTAAGGCATTCGGATATTTCCAGAAGACAGCCTCGGCCGGCAATCCGCTCGGCCTCTTCGAAATCGCAAAATCCTACGAACAGGGTAGCGGCATCGCCGCCGATCCCGTCAAAGCCTATGCCTATGCCAATCTCGCGGCGGCACGCGGTCTGACGGAGGCTGCCACGTTGCGTGACCGGATTGCGGCAACGCTTGTCGCCGCCGATATTGCAGAGGCCCAGGCGATGGCGCGGGATTGGAAACCGGTTCCCATCGAAAACGCGAACAAATAAGCATGGGCCGGGGTCTCGTCTTTTCCCTGCGGGTCGCAGCCTGCTGCCTCGCCGCCTCTGTTAGTTGGCACACATACGCCGCCGCGCAACCTGCAGCAGACGATTGGCAAGTTACGTGCCCGACGGCGGAGCGCTGTCAGCTTACGCAGGCTCCGGTTGCCCCCGATGGGGGCGTTCCACATTTTCTGATGGCGGTTTCAAAAGCCGATACCGGTCAGCTTTACGGCGTGGTCACCGCACCGCTATCGGTTTACCTCGTTCCGGGGATCGAGTTCCAGGTCGATCAACGCCGGCCGTTCAAGGCGCTGTACGAAATCTGCGACAATCTGGGTTGCCATGCCGGCTTCAAGTTTTCCGGAACCGTGCTCGAGGCATTCCGCAAAGGCAATTCCGCGCGGTTGCGTATCGCCGTCAGCAAGACAAAGGCCATAGACGTGTCCTTATCGCTCAAGGGGTTTTCCGAAGGGCTGAAAAAGCTTGAGGAACAGCGGCCATGACCTTGCGCCTCCGATTTCCCGTCCCGCCTTGTTTCGGCCTGCTTGCCCTTATGATTACCACGCCCGTTACCGGTGCGGAGCTTGAACGCGCCCGCCTCGCCTTTCAGAACAGCCAATATGCCGAAGCCTACGAACTCTTCTCAAAAGGAGAAGCTGAAGGCGACACGGAAAGCGCTTATTTGAAGGCACGCATGATCGAGCTTGGACTTTCAGGCAACAGTGCGTCCCCTCAGTCCGCTGGCGCGATTTATCTGCGCGGCGCAGCCCAAGGGCACGCCCCTTCGATGAACCGGGTCGGCCTGATGTATTTCCGGGGCGATCTGGGGATCGCCCGCAACGACAGACAGGCGCTCGGATATTTCGAGCGAGCAGCCCGCGCCGGCAACGCCAACGCCCTTTTCAACCTCTCCCGTTTTCATCTTTTGGGAACCGGGGTTACCAAAAACGAGGCCGAGGCGCTGAGGCTTATGCGGCAGGCGGCTGACAAGGATCACGTGCTGGCGCTCAACACGCTCGGCGCCATTCTGGCCGGTAGGCCGGATACACGCGACCGCAAACAGGCGCGCGCGTATTTCTTGCGATCGGCAGCGCTTGGTAACGCTGTCGGTTTGTTCCAGACGGGCCTTTATGCGCTGCACGACGGTGGCACACGGGAAAATCTACGTCTGGCCCATCGCTATTTCAACCTCGCATCAGCGCGGGGTCATCCCGAGGCGCGACGCGTGCTCACCGAAATCACCGCACAGCTTTCCGAAGAGGATCGCCTGATCGCCCAGTCGCAGGCGCGTGACTTTCGCGCGCAAGATCCCAAGACAGGGGAATAAAGATGACCCGTCTCTCGCTTATGTCTTTTTCACCGGTTGCCAGCCTGCTGCTCGGCTTGGCCGGGCCCGCATGGTCGCAAGATACCGAGCGGCTCGGACAAAACCTCGGCGACAGGCTGCAAAACCAGAGCAATGCGGAAACCGAAGCGGAACGCCGGCGGCTGGATCGCGCCCGCGCTGCACGGGACCGGGAGTCCGATCTTGCTGTCGAAACCGCACTGCCAGGGCCAAAACCGGGCGGACCGTGCTTTTTTATCCGGTCGTTGCGCATCAGCGGCCATGAGCCATTAGGCAAGAAGCCGGGAGGCTATTCAGGCCTGATCGGAAAATGCGCCACCGCTGCGGATATCGCGGCGGCAGTCGGCCAGATCAACGAATATTATCGGGCGCGAGGCTTCATAACGACGCGGGCTTATCTACCGGTTCAGGACATCTCGAAAGGCGTGCTCGAAATCACAATCGTTCCCGGCCGCGTCGAGGGTTTCGTTTATGGCGACGGACGTCAGGCCGACAGCCGCATCGATGCGGCGTTTCCGAACGCGCGGGGAGATTTGCTGAACCTGCGCGATCTGGAACAGGGGCTGGACAACTATAACGCGCCCCAGTCAGCACGCGCCAAGTTTCGGCTCATTCCTGGCGAACAGCCCGGCGGCTCCTTCGTCCAGGTTCTGGCCGAAGACGGCAGACAGTTTTATGGGCGGCTCGCAACGGTCAATGACGGCTTCCGCAGCACGGGCATTGTCAAGACCACCGGCACCCTCGGCGTGGACAATCTGTTCGGCCTCAACGATCAGATCAGTCTCGCGCTCACGAGCACACCGTTCGATGATCGCGACATACGATTTGCGGATGCGGTCGCGGTCAGCGCCAATGTTCCCTACGGCAACTGGCTCTTCGGCCTCGATGTGGGGGCCAGCCGATATCACTTCATGCTGGATGGCATCAATCAGTCTTATCCTGTGAGCGGGCGCACATCGCACGTGTCGCTGACCGCCGAACGGTTGCTGATGCGGGATGAGAACAGCAAGCTTTTTGCCTATGGCGCTCTCAAATTAAGCCACTCTCGCAGCTTCGTCGAGGGATACGAAATCGAGAGCCAGAGACGCGATCTGACGACCGCCACGCTCGGCTTTCGTGCCGAAAGCACCTTCGATTTCGGGCGCATCGATTTCGACATCGGTTCCCGTTTCGGCATCGATGCTTTTGGCGCCAATGTTCCGCCGAAGAGCGCGATTGACCCGCAATTCGATCTATTTTTTGCCCGTCTGGGAGTGAAGGCTCCGCTTGGCGACAGTCCCTTCACCTACAAGGGCACGCTTTCAGGTCAATGGAGCGACGACAGCCCTCCAGGCAGCGAATTTTTCTCTGTTGGAGGATGGGGTAATGTTCGCGGCTTCCACGACGACAATATGTACGGCCCGAGCGGCATCTATCTGCGCAACACGTTGGAATGGCAGGCATGGCAGACCCCGGACGTCAGCCTCACCTTCCGTTCCGGCGTGGATGTCGGCTACGTCGAGCCGCTGGCGCTCCGCATCTGGGACCAGAAGCACATCGTTGGCGCGAGCCTTGGGGCTGAGCTGGAATTCGCCGGCGGCCTCAAGCTGACTGTCGATGTCGCCCACGCGCTCGACCGCCCGTCCGATTTCAAAGCCGGCAGGACGATCGGATACGTCGGGCTGGTGGCAAAGTTCTGATAACACTCGGTAAAAGGGGCCGGATAGCCGCCCTTCGATAAGCCGGGACACACCGGACAGCATGCCGGGTCCTCGGATCTGAGACTGTTCGCAAGCACAACCAGAATAAAACAGCCTGCTCGGATGATCCGAACGGGACGGAGAGACTTTGGCCATGAACAGCCTGATCAAACGTTTCATTTCCAGCTTCATGGCTGGGCTTATCGCTTTTCAGCCCGTTCTCGTGCGCGCCAGCGACATCAGCAACGTTCGGCCGGACACCGGCCCCCGCCCCCACCTCGACCAGTCCTACAATGGTTCGGACGTTCTCAACATTGCCCGCCCGAATGACAGCGGCGTCTCCCACGACGTCTATAACCGGTTCTCCGCCGGCGACCTGATCCTCAACAACTCGCCCGTCAATTCCAAGACGCAGCTTGGCGGCTGGATTGAGGGCAATCCCAACTTCCAGCGCGGTGACGCGGCGAAATTGTGGATCGGCGAAGTTATCGGCGGATCCGCCTCTCAATTGAACGGCGTTCTCGAGGCCGCCGGCAGCAAGCTCGATATAGTCCTCGCCAACGAATACGGCATAACGTGCAACGGCTGTGGCTTCGTCAACACAGATCATGTGACGCTCTCAACCGGCGTCCCACGGTTTTCCGCGTCCGGCGCCTTCGAAGGACTTGACGTCAGACAAGGCACGGTAACGATCGGTGAGGCGGGCCTGAACCCGGAGACGCGCGTCTCTCTCTCCGACGTCTCCCGCGTCGATGTCATTGCGCGCGCCGCCGCGGTCTACGGCAAGCTGCGGGCGCAGAATCTCAATATCGTCGCGGGCTCCAACGCCGTCGATTACAACTGGAGCTATGATGCCGCCACCGGCCAGGTGAACGGTGTCAGGCCGCTCCTAGGCAAAGGCGACGCACCGGCCCTTGCCGTCGACGTTTCAGCGCTCGGCGGCATGTATGCCAATGCGATCCAGATGATCGCAACCGAACGTGGCGTCGGCGTGCGGCTCGACGGCACCAGGGCGTCCGGCTCGGACATCGTGCTCGATGCCTCCGGACGTCTCAACGTCGTCGGCCAGGGGATCCAAGTAAAGCAGCGAGTCATAGCCCGGGCCAAGGGTCCAATCCTGCTCGAAGGCTCCATCATCTCCGAAAACAACGATCTTGTCAGGGTCGAAAGCAGGGACACGCTTACAGTCAGAAAACAGGTCAGTGGCGGCGCAGTCATTCTAGAAGGCGCCGGGACACCTTTATCGGGGCGGTCGTCAAAGGCCGCGAATCCCTTGACGTTCGATCGGTAGCCGGCAACACGACAATCGCCGCCGATGCGTCACTCACCGCAGCGAAGATCGAAATCGCCGCCGGAAATTCTGCTACGGTTTACGGTTCCGTCAAGGCGGATGAAACGTTGCGCATAGCCGCCACCGATCAGGCCGCGACGGCGGACGGCGCGCAGCTAGGCGGAAAGAACGTCACCATCGAAGGCGGTACCGTCCACACCGGCGGCCGTATCGACCCGGAAGGCGATCTCACCATCCGTTCGGTGAAAGAGGCGACCAATACCGGCGAGCTTTCCGCCTCCGGCGTGTCGGTCATTTCCGGAACCAATTTCACCAATCGCGGTACCATCGTCGCACGCGATATCGCCAAGCTCGATGTTGGAACACTGCGCAATTCCGGCAAGATTACCGGTACAACCCTGACCGGCGACGCACGTGGCGATATCGAAAATTCCGGCGTGCTGGCGGCAGATGGCGCCATCAATCTCAAATCGGCCGGAGCACTCAGCACCCTCATCGGATCGGATATTTCGGGACAGGACGTTGACCTGTCGGGTGACCGTATCGACCATACCGGCACCCTTGTGGCCCGCGAAAGCGCATCCCTCATTGCCGGCCCGGCAGGGCTCGACAATCGCGGCACCATCAAGGCGCAATCGGCGCTTCTCGAAAGTGCCGCCGCGATTACCAATGGCGCTACGATAGCGACGGACGGCAAAACAACGATCAAGGCCGCCACCCGCTTTGACGCCCTCGCAGGCTCGGTGCTGCGTGGCGGATCGCTCGTCATCTCCGCCGATACGGTCTCGACAGCCGCTACCATCGCCGGGGTGGATCGGATCGATATCGTCGCCGGCTCTGGCGGCCTCGATCAGAGGGGCACGCTGAGCGGCGGGGTCGTGGCGATCACCTCCACCCAAGGAACGATTGCCAATAGCGGGATCATCTCCGCCGGCACCCTACTGACTGCCGAGACGCAGTCTGCAATCACCAACGCCGCCGTCCTGATCTCCGGCAAGGACATGCGTCTTTTCGCACGGCAGATATTCAACAATGGCGGCGTCATCTGGGCAAACAATTCCGTCACGCTCGCAGCCAATGCGGGTCTCGCCAAGGCCCAGCTCGTCAGAAACGAAACCGGGCGGATCGAAGCCTTCCAGGGCGATCTCGTGATCAGGGCCGACGAGGTGCTGAACCTCGGCAAGGCGCCTTCGCTTTCGACAGGCCAGATCATCAAATGGACCGAGAAGGGCGAGTCCGAAAAAATCAACCCCCTGGAACAGATCGTCAAGTTGATCGAGCCGACTTTTCTCGGTGCCGATGGCAAGGTGCTTCCACAATATGCCGGCGCCTATGCCGCCTTGTGGGCCGATGTCGTCAGGGGTGGCAAGACGCTGTCCGGTCAAAGCCGGTTGATCCTCAAACAAAGCGTCACGACTGAAAGCGGCGCAAGCCTTGCTGACAATTTCCAAACGCTCTGGTCCGGCATGTTCGCCAGGGCCAACGCCGCGGGCACGCCAGACCCGGCACAAGCCATGCGCGCGCTCGTCAATCCGGCGATATTCGATGCAAATGGGGTGGTCCTGCCCACCCATGCAAGCGCCTATGCGGCGCTTTGGGAAACGCTTGCCAGCGGCGGCAGCACCGTTTCCAATGCGGTGAAAGCGATCTTGAAACCATCCTCGCTGGTGGTTCTGGAACAGAGGACGGACCCCGTGACACGCGTGGTCACGACGATCTATTCCAACACGCTGGTCAACGGCCCTGCCGGCATGTGGGCCGCCATGATGGCCGAAGCGGGCGCATCCTACGATATCGTCAAAATCCTCTATCAGGACCGCTTCGCCAAGGACGGGCGCACCGCCGAATTCGTTGCCGGGCGCAATATCGATATCGAAGCCGGCAAGATCGACAATATCCACGGCACCGTTTCGGCCGGCAAGGATATCCGCATCGTGGCGAACGAGATCAGGAACGAGGCGCTGGGCGCATCGCAGTTCCTTGTCGAGGTTCACAAGAAGCCGAGCTGCTTCACCTGCCATTCAGGCAAAACGGAATTCTACGACACATTCGGCGGACGTATCGAGGCCAACGGAAAGCTCTCAATCCAGGGAAACCTGCAGAACATCACGAGCAAATCCTCCGAGCTTTCGACAGCAGACGTGCTGCAGAAGCTCAACGACTATATCGCGCAGAAGAAGGCCGAAGGCGATGCCGATCTTGCCGGGGTTCCTCCGGCCACGCGCAAGAACTTCGAGTTTCATGAAAACCGGAAGGACGATTTCTCGGGCCCGGTTCAGGGCGACGGAAACGATATCCGCACTGTCAAAAGCGCTGATACCGGCTCCAGCACCACCGTCGATACCGGCACGGATCCGGCCATCACCGCGGTCGATATCGCTGAAATCGCCAACTCGCTGAAACCGCTCGGCCCCATCGATCCGAGGCTCGATCCCACTGCCACCGTCGACATGCTGCTTTCCGCCGGTCTTAACACGCTTGCGGAAACCAACCCCGAATATACCGAATACGCCAACTTCATCACCTCCAACTACATGATGAAACAGGGCCGGCTGGCCTATCGCGACGACATCGTCAACAACACGCAGGAGACGATCCGCACTGCGCTCTCCAAAGCGGAACAGCGCACCCCCGCCGTTCCCGATACGGCCTGGCGGGATAAGGCCGTTCAGGTGCCCGCGCCCGACGGTTCGGGCATGCGTACGGTCTATCCCGCCTCCGAACCGCTGACGCTCAACCCGGGCGGCGCGCTGATCCGCGGCCGCGAGGTCACCGTCGCCGGCGGCCGGATCGAGACCAGCGGCCGGATCGAGGGCCATCGCGGCGTCTCCCTGTCGGCGAATACCATCGAGGCCAAGGGCGGCGCGATTACCGCCGCCGACGGCAAGGTGTCGCTTACCTCCGGCGGCTCCACCCTGCTCGATCAAACCGTCATTGACGCCCGCGCCGTCGATATCGTCGCCGGCCGGGATTTCAC
>Ga0075034_1000906_pt1 | contig 13839 bp, 13 predicted proteins | sample SynthPrep_16_END_FD_71519 | JGI IMG/M metagenome (GOLD analysis project Ga0075034, IMG submission 71519) | Synthetic microbial communities from Ohio, USA - SynthPrep_16_END_DS12_MetaG | ecosystem: Engineered > Bioreactor > Aerobic > Activated sludge | place: USA: Ohio, Columbus | collected...
AACCGGAAATACAGCCAGACCGCATGGGCGATGATCTGCGGTGGGAAGCGGTGGTTCTTGTAGCTGATGGTCGGCGCGCTCATCGCGTCCAATTACTGGTCAAGCGTTAAGCCCCGGACAACGTGACGACGCCCTCAAACGATCTCTGCTAAGGCCTACCGTTTGGCCCTGATTTAGCCGGAGCGAGAAGTTAACGACGAGATCTCGACGGCGCCGAACCTGTGGTATCGCGACGAACGAAGCGTGCACCCAAAACAACCTTCATGTCCTGAACACTTTCCCTATGCTCAATAGCGTCTTGGAGCAACTTGAGGGCATGCCTCCCCGCCTCCAGGGAAAGCCCGCTGAGCGTGGAGAGTGCGGGATAGGTCATAGCGGGTAGCGCATCGTCGCAACCGATAAGGCTCATCTCCCGGGGAACGACGATTCCCATGGCCGAAAGTCGGGCGTGTGCTCCCTGAGCCGTCAGGTCATCAAACGCAAGGATCGCGGTCACGTCTGCGGCGACGGCCTCTTCGGCAGCCTTTTCACCGCCTTCGAAACTGGGTTCCGATAGCTGGATCACCTCGAACCGGACGTCGGCACGCCGGCACGCTGCTCCCGCCGCCTCGAGGCGCTGCTGGTTCGACCAGGATTCCTTCGGACCCGAGAGATAGGCGATATCGCGATGGCCGCTCTCGATCAGGAATCCGATGGCATCCGTCACGGCCGCCTGCGTGTCGATCAATACGCGTGGCAATCCCACGATGTCGCGATTGATCAGCGTGATAGGGTGCCTTTTGGCATGCGCCCTCACCTGCGCCTCACTGAGCCGGGTCGACGCCAAGATGATACCATCCGTCTGGCTGGCCAGACGCTGGAAAAGCGTATTTTCCCGTGCAGCGCTTTCTCCCGACGAGCCTAGGAACAGGCAGAGGTCATGAGCATCCGCATTCTGCTGAATGGCCTTGATGAGCGGTGGAAAGAACGGGTTGGCAATATCAGGCACAAGCAGCCCGATATTGCCTGTTCTCCCAGTTGAGAGCGCCCGGGCCATGTTGTTCGGTCGATAACCTATCTCTTCCGCAATCGCGAGGATCTGCTCCACCGTCTTCGGATTGAGCAGGTCCGGGCGACTAAAGGCGCGCGATACCGTCGAGCGGGAGGTGTTGGCCCTAAGAGCAATCTCCTCCAGCGTCGGTTTCACGCGCTCCTTCGACTTCTGTTCATTCTTACCAGAGATAGTCCTGTCCCCCGTTTTCAGCGCTGAGAGCGGCCAGCGCCGCGATACGGCTGGCCAGAAGCGCCTCTTTTGTCGATACCTGCAAAAGCGCTACCCCCGTCAAAGCATCGAGAGCGTCCTGCGCCGGCCCGATGGGCGACGGCAGTTCCGGCTCCCAAAGGCAACGTTCATCGGTTTCCACCAGAAGGCGGCCCTCGCCGAACAGAATATCCATGCGTCCCCGGGTTCCGACAAGACGCATTGCGTAGTCGCCATGCCTGATTGCGGCCTCCGGCTGCCTCCAGTCCATGTCGATTGCCGCCTGCAGGCCGGTATCGAGGGTCAGAAGCGCACGCCCGGCCAGAGAAAAGGACTGATGCCCCTCGGGATGGCGCGGGCTTTTCCAGCCGCTGATTCGGCCTGAAGAGGCCCCGGTCAGCCACAGGACGAGATCGATGTCGTGGACCGCCAGATCGTTCACGATGGTTCCGTAGAGAGCGGTATCGAAGAACCACGCCGGCCTCGCCGACGGCAGGAGCTTATGGGGACCCGTCGCGGTCACCGCCACGAGGTCGCCAATCTCTCCGTTCAGAAAGAGTTCGCGCGCCTTTCTCGTCACCGGATAAAAGCGCTTTTCCAGCATCAGCGCGACGCGGTTGTGGCCGCCATCGGCCTTGCCGATCCGCTCCACCTCTTCCACTGTCAGGGCCAGAGGCTTGTCAGCGATGACGAAGATGTCCCGTTCGAGGCATGCTTCGATCAGTCCGGCGCGCAATCCCGGCTCGGCGACCACGGCCGCGCCATCGATTTCATGCCGCGCAAGCAGCGCATCGAGATCCGCATAGCCGGGAACCCCGAGCTTTTCCGCGAAACTCCGACGGCGCGCTTCGTCGTGATCGACGAGCGCAACCAGTTCCACATCCGACCGTCCGGCGAGACCGTCGGTGACATAGCTGACATGTCCGTGGGCGGCGCCGAGGATGGCAAGCTTCTTGACGGACATCAAGCGTCTCCCACTTCGCTCATGGCAATACGACGCCCGGTCTCGGCCGAACGATAGATGGCGGTGATGACGCGAACCGCCTCAAGGCCGTCACGGAAGGTGATGTCTGCCGGCCGTCCGGTGACAATCGCATCCCGGATATCGAGCCACTGATCGACATGGCCACGGATACCGATGCTGACCTGGCTGCCCGCACCGCTCTTGATCGAGGCGTCGGCTGCGGCCGGCCGGGGCTGGTCGGGGAATGTCCACTCGACGACGTCCGTATGATTGATCGCCGTATGCCCCTGATCCGTGAACAGCATCAGCGAAGCAGGCCGGCCCGGCGGCGTTGCGGTGCTGGTGACCACGATCCCGCGTGCGCCGTTCTCGAACGTCAGGAGTGCCTGGCAAAGATCTTCGCTCCCACCCTCGCGCCCAGCGATATTCGTCGCCTCCGCCATAACACTGGCGACAGGACCGAAGAACCAAAGCATGAGATCGAGCGTGTGAATGCCCTGATTGAAGAGCGAACCACCGCCCTGCACATCGAGTTTCCGCCAGGGCTTCTCGTCGTAATAGGCGTCGGAGCGATGCCAATAGACCTGCCCTTCGATGGCGACGGGGCGACCAAGTTCGCCGACTTGCAGACGGCGGTAGATATCCTGATGCTGCGCCTCCAGCCGTCTCTGGGACATGGTCGCGCAGACAAGACCGACCGACTTTGACCGTCGATAGAGATCGATCGCCTCATCCAGATCAACGGCCAACGGCTTCTCTACGACCACATGCAGACCCTTGTCGAGCGCGGCTCGCGCCGGCGCATAATGGGTTCCGCTCGGGGTGGCTATCACCACCGCGTCGAGATTGGCGTGCTCGATCATCGATGCCGCATCAGGGAAGAGATGCACTTCGGAAGGCGCTCCGAAAAGCTCCAGTTCCTCCACTGTACCTCCGGCGATTGCCACCAGAGACACCCCTTCAACGGCTGCGATCGCATCCCGATGAACCCTGCCGATTGTTCCCGGCCCGACCAGTCCGACTTTGATTGCCGACACGTCCGTCTCCTTTCTGAGCGCGTGCGTTACAGATTGCCTTTATGCAACCGATTTCATAAAAAATTGCAAGTGCCGCAACAGACAAATTATTGATTGCCCGTAAATAATGGGAAATTTCGCAATGCATCGCGATGCGTTTAACAAAAAATGCCTATTGACTAATGCAATCGGTTGCATTTTGTTTGCAGCAACACAGAAGGAGCTCACAAATGTCGCTTTCATGGCAGGTCGACCATCTCGTTGTTCGCAGCGGTTCGTCGCGCAACGACATGGCCGAAATGGCAAATCTCGATCTTGCCGCGACGCTGCGCAGCCTGCTGGCTGAGAAGGAACACGTGTCCGTCATGTTCGCGGCTGCCCCGAGCCAGCAGGACACCCTTGCCCTCCTCCGTCTCGAAAACGGCATCGACTGGAGCCGCATAACCGCTTTTCATATGGATGAGTATATCGGGCTGGACGCCGGCCATGAGGCACGCTTCGCCAACTGGCTGGACCGGCATCTTTTCACGCTCCTGCCGTTCGGGCGGGTGCACCGCATCGAGCCGCATCGCTTCCCCTCGCCGGAAGCTTGTGCTGCGGACTATGCCCGCCGCCTTGTGGAAGAGCCTCTTGATCTCGTATGCCTTGGCGTCGGCGTAAACGGCCATCTGGCCTTCAACGATCCGCCGGATGCGCGCTTCGAGGAGAAGGAAACCGTGAAGATCGTCACGCTCGCGCAGGACTGCCGCGTCCAGCAGGTTGAAGATGAATGCTTTGCCCAACTCTCCGACGTACCGCAGCAGGCCGTCACCGTCACCATCCCGGCGCTGCTGGCCGCCGGCAACATGATCTGCGTCGTGCCCGGGGCCCTCAAGAAGAACGCCATCACCCGCATGCTGACGGGAGCAGTGGCCGAGGATAGCCCGGCAACCATCCTGCGCACGCACGATCAGGCGCGGCTTTATCTCGATGACGCTTCGACACCGGACATTTTCAGGAGCGCTGCATGATCATCGGCCGCAACGCCATCAGCGGACGCATTATCGGCCTTGCCGTGGAGAAAGGCAGGATCGCCGCCGTCCGGCATATCGAGAAATACACCGGTGAAGACCTCCCCTGGCTGGCGCCCGGCTTCGTTGACCTGCAGGTCAACGGCTGGAGTGGGCACGACTTCAATCGCGCCGACATCGATGAAGAGACGGTCTGCGCCATCGCCGGCGGAATGCGCCAGCAGGGTGTCAGGGCCTTTCTGCCGACGCTGATTACGGCTTCGCGGGAAGCGATCTGCCACGCGCTTTCGGTCATCGCCTCAGCCCGCGCCCGACATGATTGGCTTGCCGCGATGATCCCCGGCATCCACGTCGAGGGGCCCTTCATTTCACCGGATGACGGCGCACGAGGTGCGCATCCGCGGGAACACGTCCGCGCCCCATCTGCCGAAGAATTCGACCAGTGGCAAAAGGCCGCCGGCGGACTGGTACGTCTGGTCACGCTCTGCCCGAAAGCCCCGGATGGCCAGGCATTCATCCGGCATGTCAGGCACTCCGGCTGCCTCGTTTCCATCGGGCACTCCGCTGCGGCGAGTGCCGACATCGCCATGGCGTCTGAGGCAGGCGCCGGCTTCAGCACCCACCTCGGAAACGGCGTGTCGCAAACATTGCCCCGTCATCCGAACCTGATATGGGCGCAGCTCGCCAATTCCGGGCTGCAGGCAATGTTCATAGCCGACGGCCATCATCTCGACCGGGAGACACTGACGGCAATGTTGCGAGCGAAGGGAGTGCAACGGTCGATCCTCGTCAGCGACATGGTCGCTCTCGCAGGCATGCCGCCGGGCCGTTGCCGCCAGCCTGTCGGCGGTGACGTGGAACTCTCTGCCGACGGACGTCTGTCCATGGCAGGAACGAACCTGCTCGCAGGTGCCGTGAAGCCACTCGCGGACGGGATTGCACTGGTCGCCGGTCTCGAAAGCTTCGGCCTTGCCGATGCGATCACCATGGGCGCGATCAACCCGGCCAGGGCACTCGGTCTGCACACCGGCCTCGACGAAGGTGCCGCTGCGGATTTCATCGCCTTCCGCTGGCAGCCGGGCGAAACAGGCCTGCGCCTGTGCGAACCAATATCGGGGGTGGAACACGCCGCCTCTCACCAAGCATAACGGGGAAACAAGATGGCACGGGTGGAAATCCGCAAACTGCACAAACATTACGGCGACTTCCACGCATTGCGAGAGCTGACTGTTGCGATGGAAGATGGAGAGTTCGTCGTCCTCGTCGGCCCGTCCGGCTGTGGCAAGTCAACGCTCCTGCGCATGATCGCCGGGCTTGAGGATGTATCGGACGGCGAAATCCACATCGATGGCCGCGTCATCAACAATATAGAGTCGAAAGACCGCGATATCGCGATGGTCTTCCAGAACTATGCGCTCTATCCGCATATGACTGTCTACGACAACATGGCCTTCTCCATGAAGTTGCGGCGGGCGCCGACAGACAAGATCCGCCAGGAGGTAGAAGCCGCAGCCGCAATCCTCGGCCTCAGCGATCATCTCGAACGCTACCCCCGGCAGCTCTCCGGCGGCCAGCGCCAGCGCGTCGCCATGGGCCGCGCGATCGTACGCAAGCCGAAGGTCTTCCTGTTCGACGAACCATTGTCCAATCTGGACGCCAAGCTACGCGTAAAGATGCGCTCGGAAATCAAGTCCCTGCATCGCCGGCTCGGCAACACCATGATCTACGTTACCCACGACCAGGTGGAAGCCATGACCATGGCCGACAGGATCGTCGTCATGCAGGGCGGCATCATCGAACAGGTTGGCTCCCCGCTGGAGCTTTACGACCGCCCCGCCAACCTGTTCGTCGCTGGCTTCATCGGCTCCCCGGCCATGAACTTCATCAATGGCCGTTCGACGGATACGGGCTTCGTCATGCACGACGGTACACACATCGCACTTCCGGCTCCCTTCGAGCGCCCCTCCGGTGAGGTTCTGCTCGGCATCCGGCCCGAAAGTCTGGCCCTGTGTGCGCCCGGCGATCCAGCTGCCGTCCAGACGTCCATCGTCTCGGTCGAGCCTACCGGTGCCGAAAGTCACGCCACCCTGATACTTGGCGGCGAGGAAGTGACTGCGGTCTTCCGCGAGAGATTGCCAGGCACACCCGGCGCCCCCCTGTCCGTGAAACTGTCGGCCGCGGGCACGCACCTGTTCGACAAGGCAACCGGGGCAAGGCTCTCCGGTGGCGAGTACTAACCAATAACAAGCAACACTAAAACGGTCGATTTCGTGAAGAGGAGAACAGAAATGGCATTGCAGTCCTTCAAGACACTTCCCGTTGCCGCCTTGCTCGCAGGTCTTTCCTGCACGGCACAGGCGGAGACCCTCACGCTCTGGGGCGGATCACCCGAGCTCGAGCCCTTCTACAACCACGTCGCCGAACAGATAAAAGCCGCGCATCCGGATTTTGAGCTGAAGGTCGAGACCATCAGCCTGCGTGAACACGAAAAGCGCCTCGCCTTCGCCCTGCCCGCAGGCTCCGCCGCCGACATCGTCGAAATGCAATCGGAGGCCCCGCGCTACGTGCAGTCGGGTCTGCTGGCGCCGGCTCCGGAAAGCGTCGCGACCTTCGTAAACGACCCGAAGAACTTCCACGCCGTCTATTCCGCCGCCGTTTCGGATGGCGAACATATCTATGGCGTACCACTCTATCATGGGCAGGCAGCCCTATATTACAACACCGATAAATTCACCAAGGCAGGCCTTTCCGCTCCGCCGAAGACGATGGAGGAATATGCCGCCTATGCCGCCAAGCTGACCGAGCGGGACGCCTCCGGCAATCCGACGGCGAGCGGCTGGTCTCTGCGCCTGTCCGGTGGCGGTCAGGGCATCAGCGAAAAATTCTGGATCAACCTTCACCAGTTCGGCGGCATGCTCATTGAAAAGCAGGGCGAAGGCTGGAAGGCGGCAATCGCCAGCGAGGCGGGCCGCAAGGCGCTAAAGCAATATCTCGAACAGCTCTTCGTATCGAAAACGGTCAGCCCTCAGATGAAGGCGGATGCCGAGGCTTTCGAACTCGGACAGACCGCAATGTTTATCCGCGAGTCCTGGGTCATCAGCGACATCGCCAAGAAAGCACCTGACCTGAAATACGCCACGGCGCCGTTGCCCGTGGGCTCGCTCGTCGTGCCGGCATCGCTGTTCGTGCCCGTCGAGAACAACCGCAGCGCACTGGCCTGGGAATTCGTGGAAAAGACCAACACCCCGGAAAACCTCCAATGGCTTCTTGAAAACGTCGGCTGGCTGCCTTCGCGCAACAATATCGATTACGCAGCCATCATCGCAAAGAAGCCGGTACTGGAAGCCTTTGCCGCACCTCCGAAAGATTACACCTATTTCAGCCTGCCGCCCATCGCACCGTCAAGCGAAATCCTGACCCGCTTCGCCGCCCGCCTGGAAGCCGCCTTCACCAATCCGGCTCTGGCAACGAATGATGCGGCCATCGATGACGTTCTGGCCGAGGCCGCGAAGGAGATCGACACCATTCTGAAACGGGAAGGCCTGCTGGCCAAATAATCTGCCATAGGCTGAAACATATCGTCGGGGGGCGGGTAAATCCGTCCCCGTGATGAAAGGACCGTCAGATGAAACGACACAAACAATTGACCTTCGTGATAAGCGCGCTGGCCGTGCCGCTGACGCTGTTCGTTCTCGTCCGGGTCGTCCCGATCTTCGAGACGCTCCGGCTCAGCCTGTTCAAGTGGGATATCATTTCCCGCAACAAGCCGTTCATCGGCCTTGCCAATTTCCAGGAACTCGCCAGCGATCCGCTTTTTCTCGAAGCCCTGCGCAACACGACGATCATCGCCGTCGGCGTTCTGGCGTTGACGATCCCGCTTGCATTGGGAATTGCCGCACTCATTCAATATCGCTTCGGTAGCGCGCTTGCGGGTTTCTACGAAACCAGCGTGTTCATCCCGCATATCGTGTCGCTCGTTCCTGCCGCCATGGCGTGGAAATGGGTGTTCGACGCGCAGCTTGGGCCATTGAACGCCTTTCTCGGCCTGTTCGGCGTTCCGGCGCAGGCGTGGTTATTCGATCCGGTCTGGTCGATTGTCTGCATCATCGTGCTGTGTTCATGGCAGGCGCTCGGATACGCTGTCCTGATCTTCCTGATCGGCCTGCGCAACATCCCCGTCTCGCTTTACGAAGCAGCGCGGCTCGACGGAGCAACGGCATGGGAATGCTTCCGCCATATCTCCATACCCCAGCTTCGGCCCGTGACCCTCTATGTCTCGGTCGTCACCATGATCGCTGCCTTCAACATCTACGGCCAGGCTTTCGTCCTTGCCTCGGACTCGCAGGGCGCGCCCGGCAAGCTCGTGCGTGTTCTTGTGCTCGACATGCTGGAAAACAGCTTCCGCAATTACCGCGTGGGATATGCCGCCGCAGAAGCCGTCGTGCTACTCGCCATCGTGCTTGCCCTGACGGCCGGCCAATTCGTTTTCTTCCGTGACAAGGCGGCACGCCGATGAACGACACCATCAAGCACAAGGAAGCCCGACGCTTCTCCCCGTCGAAGCTTGCCGTGGACGTTGTTCTGACCGTCTTCGGCATCCTCATGATCCTTCCGCTGATCATGCTTACCGCCAACGCCTTCAAGACGCCGGCGGAACTGCTGGCATGGCCACCGCGGCTCATTCCGCAATGGCCGACGCTGGAAAACTTCTCCTCGGTGCTGACCGAAACGCCGTTGTTGATCTGGATGGGCAACAGCCTTGCCTTTGCGGCGATTTCGACGGTCGCCATCGTCCTGACCTCGTCGCTCACGGGCTACGTGCTTGCGAAGTTCCGGTTTCCCGGCGTGAACATCATCTTCTTCGGCGTGCTTGCGACTGCCATCGTGCCCTTCGAAGTCTATATGATCCCGCTCTATCTCGGGGTGCGCCAGCTTGGACTGCTGAATTCCATCGGCGGACTTTTGGCCGGCTATCTGGTGATGAGCTTCGGCATCTTCCTCATTCGCCAGTATGTGATCTCATCGATCCCGGACGAACTGATGGAAGCCGCGCGCATGGACGGAGCCGGCGAATGGTGGATCTTCTTCCGCATCGTCCTGCCCCTGATGCGCGGCCCGATCGGCACGCTGGCCGTCCTGGCATTTTTCTCGGCATGGACGACATTCGCCTGGCCCATGGTGGTCAACACCGCCCGTGACAAATACGTTCTTGAAGTAGGCCTTGCCCTGTTCCAGACCGGCTTCACCGTCGACCTCGGCCGCCTCAGCGCCGCCGCGGCCCTGTCGCTCATCCCGAGCGTGATCTTCTTCGGCGCGATGCGGCGGAATTTCGTCAAGGGCGTCGCCGCCAGCGGCATGAAGGAATAGCGCGGAGGCCCAGTCTCCCGCTTTCCCTTGCTCCTCCGAACACAATTCATACAATCAGGAAAAGGACTGAAGATGCGGCAGACTTGGCGTTGGTTCGGCCCGTCCGATCCGGTTTCGATCGATGACATGCTACAGGCGGGCGTCGAAGGCGTCGTCACGGCACTCCATCATATCGCCCCCGGCGAGATATGGTCGCCGGAAGAGATCGCCCGGCGCCTGCAGGAAATCTCCGTCATGCGCGATGGCGATCCCTCTGGCTTGACCTGGGACGTCGTGGAAAGCCTGCCGGTTTCGGAAGACATCAAGCGGCAGACCGGCGCATGGCGCGGGCATATCGAAAACTGGAAAACCAGCCTCGCCCATCTGGCTGAGGCCGGCGTGCGGACGATCTGCTACAACTTCATGCCGGTTCTCGACTGGACAAGGACCGATCTCGAGTATCGCCTGCCGAACGGCGCGACCTGCATGCGCTTCGACGCCGTGGACTTTGCCGCCTTCGATCTCTTCCTGCTTCAGCGGCCCGCCGCAAAGGAGGAATTCGCCTCAGACCTGATCGAGGCGGCAAAGAACCGGTTCTCGGAGATGGATGAAACGCGCCGTCGCAAGCTTGTCGGCAACATCGTTTCCGGCCTGCCGGGCGCAGCAATCCACATGACCATCGACGAGGTGAAAGGCCACCTCGGACTCTACAGCGGCATATCCGCAGAAAGGCTGCGGTCCAACCTGGTGGACTTCCTCAGCGAGGTTGCGCCTGTTGCCCAGGCTCTCGGCATGCGCCTGTGCTGCCATCCGGATGATCCGCCATTCCCGCTACTCGGCCTGCCGCGCATCATGTCGACCGAAGCGGACTATCGCACCATGATCGATGCGGTGGACCTTCCAGCCAATGGAATCACGCTCTGCACCGGCTCGCTCGGCGCCCGCGGGGACAACGACCTCCCCGGCATGATGAAAAGGCTCGGCAGCCGCGTGCATTTCCTGCATCTGCGCAATGTGGCGCTGGAGGACGCACGCATCGGCGGCTCGTTCCATGAGGCCGCGCACCTTGAAGGTAACACCGACATGGTGGTGGTGATCGCCGCCGCACTTGCCGAAGAAGCCGAACGGAAAGGGCTCGGTCGGAAAGACTGGCAGATCCCTTTTCGGCCTGATCACGGCCAGAATATTCTCGATGATCATGTCCGCCAGACTCGCCCCGGTTATCCGGCCATCGGCCGCCTGAAGGGGCTGGCGGAGCTGCGCGGCATCATGACCGCCATATCCCATCCGATGTTTTCCGGGGAGCGCACCCGATGAGGCTCAACGCCACCCGCAAACCGCTCGACGGCAAGACCGCACGATGGTCCGCCTATAGGCCTGAAGAGCATGGCTATGGCATCGTCCATCTCGGGATCGGCAATTTCGCGCGGGCGCACCTCCTCGCCTATACCGAGGATGCATTGGCGGCGGCGGGCGGCGACTGGCGCGTGATCGGCGCGTCTCTTCGTGGCTCGACACTAGACAGCCAGCTTGCGCCGCAGGACTATCGCTACACCCTGCTTGAGAAGGGAACTGAAACGACGGCCACGGTCATCGGAGCCCTCCACTCGGTGATATCGGGACGGGAACGCATCGCCGATGTTCTCTCGACCATAGCCTCGCCCGAATGCAGGATCGTCAGCCTGACGGTGACCGAAAAGGGCTACGGCCTCGCCGGCAATGGGGTTCTTGACGCCGCTCATCCCGACATTGCCCGCGATCTCTCCGAACAGGAATCGCCCCATGGTGTCATCGGCGTGATCGCTGCCGCTCTCGCTCGCCGTCACGCAAACGGCCTCCGCCCATTCACGACCATCAGCTGCGACAACCTCCCGCATAACGGACACAGATTGCGTGAAGGCCTTATCGAATTCTCCCGCGCGGTTCACGGCCCCGCCCTTGCCAGATGGATCGAAACCGAAGCGGCCTTCCCCTCGACCGTTGTCGACAGGATCACTCCGGTCCCGGTCGAAACCACTGCCGCACTCGCCCTCGCCGGCACCGGCTACGAGGACTTGGCCGCAGTGGAGACGGAACCGTTCCGCCAATGGATCCTCGAAGACAGCTTCTCTGCCGGTCGCCCCGCCTGGGACGCCGCCGGAGCGATATTGGTACCGGATATCCGCGACTATGAGCGCATGAAGCTGTGGATGCTCAACGGCACCCACTCCCTGATCGCCTATTGCGGCTGCCTTGAAGACAAGCCCTTCGTCAGGGACGTAATGGCAGACCCGAACCTGAAGACGCTGGTCAGCCGGCATCTGCAGGCAGCTTCCGCCGCGATCGGCCAACTCGGCATCGACCTCGACGCCTATGCCGAGAAGCTGAAGGAACGCTTCTCCAATCCGGCAATCGCTCATGCGACTGCACAGATCGCTATGGATGGCACCCAGAAGCTGCCGCAAAGGCTGACCGCCCCCGCCATCGCCGCTCTGGAGCGCCGCACCGACTTCCAGCCCTTCGCGTTCGCCCTCGCAGTCTGGATCGTGTATGCAGAACGCTGGGCCAAAGGCCATGCCAGTTATGAACTGAGCGACCCTCAAGGCAACGTGATCCGCGAACGACTGTCCCAATCGTTCGGGGACGCTGAGCTCCTCGATGCAGTCCACCGCAGTTTCCCGTCTGTCCTTCCAGCAGAATTGATGAGCGGCGATTTTGAGGCCGCGCTACGCGAAAGCGTGTCAAAGCTCCGGGGATGATACGAAATAGGCCCTGGCGCACCAACTGGAAAACCGGTTTGTCGACTGCCCATGAGGATTTGGTGTTGATTATCGGGTGAGCTTGATCCAGTTTTTCATTTCGCCGTGATCCATGCTCAACCCGAAAAATCTGTTTAAATGCAGCCCTTTACTTCGGCTTAGGTGGGGCGGCGCAAAGTGGAAAACGGATCAAATCCTACTGAAATTTAACGGCAGGCTGCTTAGCTCGACACGAAATGCGGTGATGACTCACGACACTAAAGACGCGTTATGACTCACCATCAAAAACGTGTAATGGCAGGCATTGCCTTATGAGACGTGGCATTGTGAGTTCGCGCAAGAACGTAACCGGTGTTCCGGCCCCACGTTGTCCTCGCCGCCCTGATCTGTGATCGGCTTATCCATGGATAAGCAACGGGAGTTTCTACATGGAGACTACATTGGAGTTTCTCACAACCAGGAAGTCTGGACGTGAGAGCCACCGACATTGGCCTGATAAGGTCAAGGGGCAGATCGTATCGGAAAGCCTTCGGCCCGGAGTGATGGTGAATGAGTTTGCCGAGCGACATGGCTTGAAGCCGAACCAACTGTCCACCTGACGGACGATGGCGCGGCAGGGAAAGCTTATTCTGCCTGCGCCGGAAGATGCGGTAGAATTCGCAGCGGTAATCGTCGATCCACCAGTTGCGGAACCGCCGATCAAGAAAGCCGGCAGTCCCGAGATCGTCGTCGGGTCTGTCACCATTCAGCTGGAAGAAGGCGCGTCTGCCGCCCGCATCGCCGCTGTCGCGCGTGCCTGCGCGGTCCCAGCATGATCTTTCCGTCGAACCGGGTTCGGATCCGGCCGTACCGGAAACATCGAAGCAATATGAGGCCGGCGTGAAGTTCGATTTCGGGAATGGTCTCTCGGGCAGCGGCGCGATCTTCCAGATTGACCGCTCAAACGTGCCGGTTATCGATCCAAGCGATCCGATGATGCTCACAAGTCTCGCCATCGGCGAGCAACGTGCCCGTGGCTTCGATGCGGAACTCACCTGGCAACCCGATGAGCACTGGAAACTCCTGGCGAACTACGCCTATGTCGACGCCGTACTGATCGAAGACATTCTTGGAGGAGCGCCGGCCGGAAACCGTATCAATGCCATCCCGCGCCATTCCGGCGGCCTGTGGGTTGATTACACTTTCGATGAAGGCAATGCCCTGAAAGGCTGGAGCGCAGGCGCCGGTCTTCACGCTGCTTCCGGCGCGCCACTCGCGCTCGACAATCTCTACGAAACGAAAAGCTACGTCACGGCTGATGCCGGGATCCGCTACAAAAGCGAGAATGGCTTTTCTGCAAACCTCATGGTGAAGAACCTGACCGATGAACAATACTACGTACCCTACGCCTATCTGGTCGGTGGCACTGCGGCCGCACCCGGCCGCTCCATCTATCTGACGGTTGCGAAGAAGTTCTAACTGAAGGGCAAATGGGCAGCCCTCCCAATTGGAAAGAAATTGGCGCAGGCGTGGTAGCCTACGATCC
>Ga0075034_1000913_pt1 | contig 13779 bp, 13 predicted proteins | sample SynthPrep_16_END_FD_71519 | JGI IMG/M metagenome (GOLD analysis project Ga0075034, IMG submission 71519) | Synthetic microbial communities from Ohio, USA - SynthPrep_16_END_DS12_MetaG | ecosystem: Engineered > Bioreactor > Aerobic > Activated sludge | place: USA: Ohio, Columbus | collected...
AATAACTTGCGCAGCGCCAGATCACCCAAGGCGCCAAACAGGGCAAAGGTGCAGGGTTCTACGGTTATCGAAGGCATGATGTTTGTTCTTTTATCAAGTTAAGCTACAAATACCTTTTTTTAAGGCATCACTCAAGGAAAAATGTAGTAATAACCACAACATTTTCCCGAAAAACGTATTCCGAGTGGTGGTGTTCAACTACCCTCAGTAGGATAGGCCACCGCAAAGGGCCGCTCGTCGATTGGTTGACGACCCTTATTTGCATCGTCGCCCTAAGGAAACATGAATGGACCGCGTGCGAAATCTACTGGAACAGATCCAGAAACGCCTCGAAGAACTGAACAAGGCTGAACGTAAAGTCGCCGAGGTCATCCTGCTCAACCCGCAGCAGGCGACCCGCTTCTCTATCGCCGCCCTCGCCCAGGCCGCTTCGGTCAGCGAACCTACAGTGAACCGCTTCTGCCGCTCGTTCGGCGTGAGTGGTTACCCTGAACTTAAATTGCAGCTGGCGCAAAGCCTGGCCAGCGGCGCGGCGTATGTCAGCCGCGCGGTGGAGGCCGATGATAACCCGGAGGCCTACACCCAGAAGATCTTCGGCAGTGCCATCGCGTCCCTCGACAGCGCCTGCCAGGCCCTGGACCCGAACCTGATCAGCAAGGCCGTCGACCTGCTGATCCAGGCTCGGCAGATCCACTTCTTCGGCCTGGGTGCTTCGGCGCCGGTGGCCATGGACGCGCTGCACAAGTTTTTCCGTTTCAACCTGTCGGTCACGGCCCACGCCGATGTGCTGATGCAGCGGATGATCGCCTCGGTGGCCCACACCGGGGAGTTGTTCGTGATCATTTCCTACACCGGGCGTACCCGTGAACTGGTGGAAGTAGCACGTATTGCGCGGGAAAACGGCGCCTCGGTGCTGGGCGTGACCGCCGAAAATTCGCCGCTGGCCAAGGCCAGTACGGTGAGCCTGAACATTCCGTTGCCGGAAGACACCGACATCTACATGCCGATGACCTCGCGGATCATTCAGTTGACGGTGCTGGATGTACTGGCGACGGGCATGACCTTGCGTCGCGGGGTGGATTTCCAGCCGCACTTGCGCAAGATCAAAGAGAGCTTGAACGACAGCCGGTATCCGGTTGGGGATGAATTCAACTAGGCCCGAATCTACTGTGAATGTGCCGGCCTCTTCGCGAGCAAGCCCGCTCCCACATTCGACTGCATTCCAAAAGTGGAACTCGGTCTAATGTGGGAGCGGGCTTGCTCGCGAAAGCGGCATCAGCAACACCGGAACATCCGGATCAAGCCCCCGCCCGCGCCTGCAAGCTCAAATGCGCCCTCTCCCCCGGCGCCAGGCTCGCAGCAGCCATCGCCGACTCCACACACACAAACCCCGCAGCCTCGTTGAAGCTCACCCCCAGCAATGGTCGACTCCCCGGGTGCCACACCACCGTGTCGGCACTCTCGCCGGTGTCGATGCACAATTCGCGCTGCCAGGCATGGTCCTTGAGGTGCAGTTCACCGTCGTGCTGGAACACCCGCTGACACCCACCATCGACACGCAACTCGCCTTCCTGGTGGCACGCCTGACGATTCAGCTGGTCGTAGCCCTGCGCGCCATCGAGCCCAGACAGCGCTATCTCACCAACGTTGCCAATCCGCCAATAGGCGTGCAAAGCATGGCTCAATTGGCACGGCAGCTCGTCCTGGTGCTCGGTGGCCAGGCGCAGTTCCAGGGTTTCCCCCAGGTGTGCATGCAGGTCCACCTGCCAATCACATAACTGCAATTGCCAGTGCAAACGCACGCCGTCGTCGTCGGTGCTGCTGTCCAGCAACTTCCAGTCGATCAGCCGTGCCCAGCCATGGGACGGCCAGGCGTTTTCGCTGGGATGGCGGCCATACCACGGCCAACACACCGGCACGCCGCCACGGATGGCGCCGACCTGCGGCCACTTGGCCGCGCACCACAGCCAGGGCTTCTGACCCGTGGGCTGAAAGTGCAGCAATTGCGCGCCCTGGCGACTGAACACCGCCTGGCAGAGCGGGTGATCAATCACCAGCACATCGCGCATCTGGAAGCGTTCCCAGGCGAATACCGGCCGCTCGCGCAGGGATTTGAAAAAGCGTTGCAGCGGATGCTCATGCATGTGCCACGGTCCTGAATATCTTTGCAGGCGCTGGCTTGCCTGCGATGGCATCGCTCGGTGTGGCAGATACACCGCGGGGCGCGCATCGCAGGCAAGCCAGCTCCCACACAAAAAAAAGCGGATAGCCATGGCTACCCGCAAAATGCGCACAGAGAGAAGGAGCTTATCGCAACAACGTTAGAACGTAGACTGAATTTTCAGGCCCGCTACCACCGCGTTGTCGACTTGCTTAACACCACCTGGGTTGGCGATGTATTGCAGGTTGGGACGCACGGTCAGCCAGTTGGTGACGTGGATGCCATAGTTGAGTTCGACGTTGTACTCCGTGTTACGCAGCGGTGCGTAACCCGATTGGTCGTAATCCGTGAAACCGCCGGCCGCGTTGAGCAACTCAGCATTTTTCTTCACGTCACTGTTGGCATGGATACGGGATACACCGATACCCACGTCATCTTTTGTACGTGCGTCGAATGGACCTTTATACACAAGCATCAGCGACTGGTAGTTGTCGACCAGGTTGGTGTCTTTGTCGTGGAAGGTGACGTTGGCCGCAATGTTCAAGCCGCGGGAAGCATCGCCATTGTGGGTGGTGAGTTGCTGTTGCAGAACGCCCCAGTAACCGCTTTTGCTGCTGCGAACGCGGAAGGCTGCGCCCGTGGTGCCAGCATCGTTACCGTTGACGTCTTCACGTACGTCGGTCGCGTCGGCGGTGCTCTTGTAGTAACCCACACGGTATTCGCCCGGCAGGCCATTGACCTTCGGCGACCAGACCAATTCAACCGGCAATACGGTGCCCTTGGTGCCGCTGCCGCTGAGCTTGAAGCCGTTGCCGTGCTCCAGTTGCGACGGGTTCTGGTTGTACGCACCGATTTGCGCATACAGCTCAGGCGTGATGTTGTACTTCACGCGGATAGCCGCCTGGCTGACGGGCCAGTTGTACCAGGTGTTTACATAGTTACCGACTTGCGAGCCGCAGAACGACAGGTTCTGGAAGTCGCACGGGAAGGTGTTGAAGTCTTCGCCTTCACCGAAGTAACCGAGTTTCACGTCCAGCTTGTTGTCGAACATCTGGTGCTGAATCCAGAACTGGGTCAGACGCACCATGTGGCCTCGGCCGTCGACTTCCTGAGACGAGCTCAAGGTGCCGGCACGCGGGTCACCAATACGGTCGTTGGAAATGTTTGCGCCATTACGATTGGTCAACTGGATCTTGGCCTGGGTGTTGTCCCAGCCCCACAGCTTTTGCAGGTCCAGTGCCACGCCCAGACCGAACTGGTCAGCGTAACGGGCAGTCTTGTCGTTGTTGTAGCCACCGCTGAGGTTGCCACCGACTTCACCGACGTAATCCGCCTTGATGTCGATACCTTGCTCGATCAGCTTGGTACGCTCGCCGCCCCAATCGCCGGTCATCCACTTGGAATCGGCGCTGAACGCGTCGTCCGCCATCGCATTGGCGGACAGTACCAGGGCGGCTGCTGCTGACAGTTGGCAGATCAGCCGGGTGTTGTTGTGGTGCTTTTTCATCCCTACATCCTCGTCTTTATTGTTATTAACTGTTTTTATCTAACGCGGTTTACTTCTTTGTGAGAGCAGGACTCTCACAAAAGCCCCTACACATCATTTGAAACTTCAGCGTCCCTTGAATTGAGCAACGTTGTCCGCACGATCCTGTGCCGGCAACGAGGTGGCAGTGCCCAGGCGCTCGCCGGTCTTGGCGTCGAACAGCAACACTTTGGCCGGGTCGAACTGCAAGGTCAGGGTCTCGCCCACTTGCGGCGCCACATCGGGCGCCAGGCGGCAGCAGACCTTGGTGTCATTGATTTGCACGAACACCAGGGTGTCCGGACCGGTCGGCTCGGTGACTTGCACCTCGGCCCGAATGGTCGGCGCGCCGGTGGCTTCGGCGGCGGCCAGCACGATCTGCTCCGGGCGCAGGCCCAGGATCACTTCGCGGTCTTCAAGACCGGCATCGTTCATGTTCAATGGCAATTCACAGCGGGCCTGGCCGCTGTCCAGCAGCGCCACCAGGCGGCCGTCCTTGCGTTGCAGGCGCAGTGGAATGAAGTTCATCGGCGGCGAACCGATGAAGCTCGCCACGAACAGGTTGGCCGGGTCGTTGTAGATCTCTTTCGGCGTGCCGAACTGCTGGATGATGCCGTCCTTCATGACCGCCACTTTGTCGCCCAGGGTCATCGCTTCGATCTGATCGTGGGTGACGTAGACGGTGGTGGTTTTCAGACGCTGGTGCATCAGTTTCATTTCGGTACGCATCTCGACCCGCAGCTTGGCGTCGAGGTTGGACAGCGGTTCGTCGAACAGGTAGATCTTCGGGCGACGCGCCAGTGCCCGGCCCATGGCCACACGTTGTTGCTGGCCACCGGAGAGCTGGCCCGGCTTGCGATTGAGCAGGTGCTCGATCTGCAGCAGCTTGGCCACTCGCGCCACTTCTTCATCGATCGCCGCCTGGGGCATCTTGCGAATCTTCAGGCCGAATTCGATGTTCTCGCGCACGCTCATGGTCGGGTACAGCGCGTAGGACTGGAACACCATGGCGATGTCACGATCCTTGGGGCTCATGCCGCTGACGTCCTGGTCGCCGATCATGATCGCGCCACCGGTGATGTTTTCCAGGCCGGCAATGCAATTCATCAAGGTCGATTTGCCGCAACCCGAAGGGCCGACCAGGATCAGGAACTCACCTTCCTTGATCGACAGTTCGATGTTCTTCAGGGTGTCCGGCAGGCCGGTACCGTAGGTCTTGTTTACGTTACGAAGTTCGAGCGTTGCCATGATTACCCCTTGACCGCGCCGGCCGTCAGGCCGCGCACGAAATACTTGCCTGCGACCACATAGACCAGCAGGGTCGGCAGCCCGGCGATCATCGCCGCCGCCATATCAACGTTATATTCCTTGACCCCGGTACTGGTGTTGACCAGGTTGTTCAGCGCCACCGTGATGGGCTGCGAATCACCGCTGGAGAACACCACGCCGAACAGGAAGTCGTTCCAGATCTGCGTGAACTGCCAGATCAGGCACACCATGATGATCGGTGTCGACATCGGCAGGATGATCAGGCGGAAGATCGTGAAGAACCCCGCGCCATCCAGGCGAGCCGCCTTCACCAGTGCATCGGGAATGCTGACGTAGTAGTTACGGAAGAACAGTGTAGTAAACGCCAGTCCGTAGACGATGTGCACGAACACCAGGCCCGTGGTGGTACTGGCCAGGCCCATCTTGCCGAGGGTGAACGAGGCTGGCAGCAGCACGGTCTGGAACGGCAGGAAGCAGCCGAACAGCAACAGGCCGAAGAACAACTGCGAACCACGGAAGCGCCACATCGACAGCACGTAGCCGTTCAACGCACCGATGGCGGTGGAGATCAGTACCGCCGGAACGGTGATCTTGATCGAGTTCCAGAAGTAGCCGTCAACCGTGGCCCAGGCTTTCACCCAGCCGATGCCGGTGATCACGGTGGGCCAGCTCAGCAGGTTGCCGGTGCTGATGTCTTCCGGGGTCTTGAAGCTGGTGAGCAACATGACCACCAACGGCACCAGGTACAGCAGGACAGCGAGAATCAGCACCGCGTAGATCGCGACGCGGCTCAGGCTGATGGCAGGTTTGCCAGCAAGACTAGTCATTGCGCTTGGTCCTCAGCTCGGAGTACAGGTAAGGCACGATGATCGCGAGAATCGCACCGAGCATCAGAATCGCACTGGCCGAACCCATGCCCATCTGGCCGCGGCTGAAGGTGAAGGAGTACATGAACATCGCCGGCAGGTCGGAGGAGTAACCCGGACCACCCGCCGTCATGGCCGCCACCAGGTCGAAGCTCTTGATCGCGATGTGCGCCAGGATCATTACCGCACTGAAGAACACCGGGCGCAGGCTTGGCAGCACCACTTTCCAGTAGATGCGCGGCATGCTCGCGCCGTCGATCTGCGCCGCACGGATGATCGATTGATCAACACCGCGCAGGCCGGCAAGGAACATCGCCATGATGAAGCCGGAGGCTTGCCACACAGCAGCGATCACCAGGCAATACACCACACGGTCCGGGTCGATCAGCCAGTCCAGGCGAAAGCCTTCCCAGCCCCAGTCACGCAGCAGTTTGTCCAGGCCCATGCCTGGGTTGAGCAGCCATTTCCAGGCGGTACCGGTGACGATCATCGAGAGCGCCATCGGGTACAGGTAAATGGTGCGGATAAAACCTTCGCGACGGATTTTCTGGTCGAGGAAAATCGCCAGGGTCACGCCGATCACCAGGGTGATGCCGATGAACATGCCACCGAACACCGCGAGGTTCTTGCTCGCGACCCACCAGCGGTCGTTGTCGAACAAGCGCACGTATTGCGCCAGGCCTACGAACTTGTAGGTCGGCAGGAAAGTCGAGTTAGTGAACGACAGCACGAACGTCCACAGGATGTAGCCATAGAAGCCCACCAGAACGATGAACATGCTCGGCGCCAGCACCAGTTTGGGTAGCCAGCGCTGCAGTGCATCGAACGGCGAGGCTTTGCTGAACACAGCAACAGAACTCATGGGAAAATCCAGTACAGGGAAAAAGGACTACAGGAACATGCCTTGTGGGGGTTAGGGGTCCCCCCACAAGGCCATTCAGTGCTAACCGTTACTTGGCAGACTTGATCGCTGCCGCGAGTTTCTTCGCGGTATCGGCAGGATCAGCTTTCGGGTCATTGATGTAGTTGGTCACGACATCAAAGAACGCGCCTTGTACCGCCAGCGTGGTTGCCATGTTGTGGGCCATGCTTGGTTGCAGGCCGCCAGTCTTGGCATCCGCCAGGAAGTCCTTGGCAGCAGTCTGGGCGCAGGAGTCGAAGCCGTATTTGCCCATGTCTTGCAACATGTCGATACGAACCGGGATCGAACCCTTGTTGATGCTGAAGACCTTCTGGAAGTTTTCGCTCAGCACGACCTTGGCGATGTCCTGCTGGCCGGCAGCAGTGCCCTTGTCTTTCTGCTTGAACGCAGCGAGGGAGTCGATGTTGTAGGTGAACGCCTTGTCGGTGCCCGGGAAGGCTACGCACTCGTAGTCTTTGCCGGCGACTTTCTTGGCGGCGGTCCATTCACTCTTGGCCCAGTCACCCATGATCTGCATGCCGGCCTTGCCATTGATGACCTTGGCGGCTTCCAGGTTCCAGTCCTGGCCCTTGCCGTCGGCGTCCATGTAGGTCGCGACTTTCTTCAGCTCGGTCAGGGACTTGATCATTTCAGGGCCGGTCAGGGCTTTTTCGTCGAGGTCGACCAGGGCTTTCTTGTAACCGTCAGCCCCCATGACCGAGAGCACGACCGCTTCGAAGACGGTGCTGTCCTGCCAAGGCTGGCCACCGTGGGCGAGCGCAATGAAGCCGGCTTTTTTCAGCTTGTCGCCAGCGGCGTAGAATTCTTCGAGGGTGGTAGGCGGTTTTTCGATACCGGCTTTCTTGAACACTTCCGGGTTGATCCACAGCCAGTTCACGCGGTGAATGTTCACCGGCACGGCCACGTAATCACCTTCGTACTTCACGGTATCGGAGACTTTCTTGTCCAGCAGCGAATCCCACTTCTCTTCTTTGGCGGGAACCTTCAGGACGTCGGTGTCGAGCAGCCCGGTGGACGCCCATTCCTGGATGTCGGGGCCTTTGATCTGGGCCATGCCTGGCGGGTTGCCAGCAACGGCGCGGCTTTTCAGTACGGTCATGGCAGTGGAACCGCCACCGCCGGCGACGGCACCGTCTTTCCAGGTGAAACCGTCTTTTTCAACTTGGGCCTTCAGGACATCTACTGCCGCTTTCTCGCCACCCGAGGTCCACCAATGCACAACTTCAACCGTCCCTTTCGAGTCGGCGGCAAAAGCACTGAGGGGAAACAACGAGGCAACGGAAATAGCTACGGCGAGGCGACTGATCGCTTTCATCTGAGTACCTTTTTTCTTGTTGTTATGCATGCAAGTCGGTGCTTGCGCTGCAAACGAGTTTAAACAGGGATTTTTCAGGTGCAGGTAACAAAGGGACGCCAAAATGTCACCACTTGGTGACATAGCGCCCTGTGGCCACGGCACTGGCCATGCTCGGTGACAAGGGTAGACCCGGCAGCAAGACAGACTGCCAGGCGTGGTAGAGGTCCGGTTTGCCACCCCAGATTTTCGCGCTGGGCTGGTTTTTCGGGCTCAGTTCGTGGTGCCAGCTGCCGTGGGTGCGGTCAATGAAACGAGTTTCACAGAACTCCCAGAAGCGCCGGTACCAGGTTTCGTAATGCAGCTCGCCGGTGCGCTTGAGCAGCGCCTGGGCAGCGGCACTGGCTTCGCAATGGGTCCAGTGCAGGCGCTCGCGCACCACGGGGCGCTGGCTCCAGTCGAGGGTGTAGACAATGCCGGGAGCGCCGTCGACGGCCCAGGCGTATTCACAGGCGCTGGCGAACAGGCCCTTGGCGTCGGTCACTAGCCACTCAGGGGTGACGAGCCCGGCATCCAGGCGCGCAGCCTCAAGGTGCAACACCAGTCGCGCCCATTCGAAGCCGTGGCCGGGGGTGATGCCGTAAGGACGAAAACCATCGGCCGGGTTGTCTTCGTTGTAACCACGCAGGGGTTGCCAATGGCTGTCGAAATGCTCGATCACCATGTCCCGGTTTTGCGCCGCATGGGTATGAATAATCCGCTCGACGATGCGCAGTGCCCGGTCCAGCCAGCGGGTTTCACCGGTGACATCGGCCAGGGCCAGGAAGGCTTCAGTGGCGTGCATGTTGCTGTTGGCGCCGCGATAGGCTTCTACCCCGCTCCAGTCCTGGGCGAAGGACTCGAGCATCGCGCCCTCCTCTTCGTTCCAGAAGTACTGGTCGATGATGTGGATCGCGTCGTTGAGCAAGGTTTGCGCGCCGGGAGCGCCGGCCACTACTGCGGAGCTGGCGGCCAGGGCGACAAAGGCGTGCAGGTAGGCGGCCTTGCCGGTGTTGCCGTCGCGGGCGTCGGGCGTGGCGAACCAACCGCCGTGCCGGGCATCGCGCAGCGGGCCGCTGAGGGCCACGACGCCGTGTTCCACCAGGTCGGCATAACCTGGCAGGCCCAGGCCATGGGCCATGGCAAAGCTATGGGTCATGCGGGCGGTGTTCATGGTTTCGGCGACGGCATCGGGCGGCAGGACGCCTTGATCGTCGAGGTTGCCGAAGCCGTCAGGCAGCCTGGAAGCCTTGGCGAATGACAGCAGGCGCTGGCCTTCAGTGGCAAGCCAGGCGTGATGGGCAGGTGCGTTCAGCCAACTACTGGCAGGCAGTGGTTGCGTGGTCATGATTAGCCCTTTTTATTATGTGCGGGATGACGGGAGTCTAAACAAGGGCGGCGCGAGGGCAAGTAACGAAGGAGACGGGAAATGTCACCGATTGGTGACAATGATTGTGCCAGGGCCTGCAGGCGTCATGTGTAATGACGCCTGCAGGCCCTCACATCACTGCTGCCCGAGAGGGGTGATCCGGGCCGGCTGGTTGATCTGCTGCTGCAGGTTCTGCACCTGGCTTTGCAAGGCAGTGACGTTACGCGTGGTCTGGATGCGGAACACGTCGAACTCCTTGGTGGACGGACCGTCGGAAGCCGCGGCGCGGTTGTCCAGTTCGCTCTTGAGGACCACAAGGTCCTGCTCCAGGCGGGCGATGGCGGCCGTGGGGTTGCCCTGTTTTTTCAGGGCTGCGACGTCGGCGGAGAGGTCCTTGAACTCGGCGTCCCGGGACTTGAGGGTAGCCACCGCCTCCGTCAGCGCCTGGACCTGGCCCTGCAATTGCGCGTTGGCACTGGACAGTTGGGTCGTGCTGGCGGTCATCTGCTCCAGGCGCTTGTCCAGGTCAGTCGCCTGGCCGGCCACGCCCATCTGCTGCTTGCCCTGCTCCAGCAACTGGGTCTCCAGCTGCTTGATCTGCAGTTTCAGGGCCTCGCTGCCATTATTCACATTGGCTTCGCTGGCCACCACCTTGCCGGAAATATCCTGCAGGCGCCCCGCCGCTTCCTCGCTGATGCGCGCGAAGCTTTCCTGAGTCGCCACCAGTTGCTGGCCCATCAGGGAAATCTGCTGGAAGCTCCACCAGGCAAGGCCGGCGAAGGCGAACAGCAGCGCACCGACCAATGCCCACAGTGGCCCGGTACTGGCGCTCTTGACCTTGACAACCGGCGCAGGCCGGGAGCGCACGGAGGTAGCCGGCGTGGGCTCGAAATCATCGTCGTCCGAGGTGTCGGCCCGCAGGCTGGGAACGTTGTCGAAGTCGTCGTTAGCATCGTTACGCATGAATCAACCTTAAATCCTTTGAGGTGGCATATGGATAGCCAGGCGTCGGAGTATAAACCCCCGACCTGCCGCACTGATCGACCCGGGTTCGCAAATTCGGTTCCCGGTGTGTTGCCGGTTATTTAAGTCCCACGTCCTGGGCCTTCCACCAACTGCAGAACTCGTCGAGGGCCGCCCACAGGCTGACCTTGGGCTGGTAGTCGAGATAATGCCGTGCGCGGGTGATGTCGAGGGTGAAATCTTTGTTCATCACCTGCATGCCCAGCCGTGACAAAGACGGTTCCGGGCGCCCTGGCCACATGGCACAGAAGGCTTCATTGAGCGCCGCAACGCTGTAAGACAAGCCGTAGGACCGATAACGGGTGACCTGAGGCATGTCCATCTGTCGCATCACGTAGTTCACCACATCCCACACCGGCACCGGGGCACCGTTACTGATGTTGTAGACCTTGCCCAACGCCGAGCCCGTCGCCAGCAAACTGCTGAGCAGGGCTTCATTGAGGTTGTGCACGCTGGTGAAATCGACCTTGTTCAGGCCATCGCCGACAATCGCCAGGCGGTTCTTGCGCTGCATCTTCAACAGGCGCGGGAAGATGCTCATGTCGCCGGCCCCCGTGACAAAGCGCGGGCGCAGGGCCAGCACTTCGAGGCCAAACTCCTGGGCGCCAAACACCTTTTGCTCCGCCAGGTATTTGGTGGCTGCATACGGATGCTTGAAACGCTTGGGCACCTGTTCTTCGGTCAAGCCCAGGTGGTCACGACCGTCGAAGTAGATCGACGGCGAAGACAGGTGCACCAGGCGCCCGACCCGCTGCTTGAGGCAGGCCTCCACCACGTTTTCGGTAACCAGCACATTGCCCTGGTGGAAGTCCTGATAACGCCCCCATAGCCCCACGGCCCCGGCGCAATGCACCACGGCCTCGACGTCGCGGCACAGCTCGCGCACCAGGTCCGGATCATTCAAATCACCCTGGATAAACTCGGCGCCGCGCCGTACCAGGTGCTCCACACCTTCGGCCCGCCGCCCGTTGACCCGCACGTCCAGGCCCTGCTCCAGGGCGAAACGCGCAAAGCGCCCGCCAATGAAGCCGCTTGCGCCGGTGACCAGAATTTTCATGACTTACTCCGCATTCTTTCGTTTTTCATCGCTGTTGCCTTGACGCTGGCCATCACGCCAACGGCACCAACCATTGCCCCGTTGTGTGTGCCAGATGATCCGTCAGCAGGCCCAGCAATTGTCCACCACTGCGCCAATGATGCCAGTACAGCGGCACATCGATCGGCTTATCTGGCAATAACTCCACCAACACGCCCTTTTCCAGTTGGTCGCGCACCTGCAGTTCGGGCACCAGGCCCCAGCCCAATCCGGCTTCCGTCAGGCGAATAAAACCTTCGGACGAGGGGCATAGATGGTGTTCGAAACCACCGTCGACGCCCAGGGACGCCAGGTAGCGATGCTGCAGGAAATCATCCGGGCCGAACACCAACGCCGGCGTGCGGGCCAGTTGATCGGCCCGCACGCCCTCGGGAAAGTGCCGGGCAACAAACGCCGGGCTGGCCAGCGCCCGATACCGCATCGCGCCGAGCAACAGGCTGCGGGCGCCGGCCACCGGGCGTTCGCTGGCGCAAATACAGGCTGCCACTTCGCCGGCGCGCATGCGCTTGAGGCCGACGGTCTGGTCTTCTACCACCAGGTCCAACAGCAAATGCTGCTCGGCGCAGAAGTCGCTCACCGCCTCGGCCCACCACGTGGCCAGGCTGTCGGCATTCAAGGCGATGCGCAGGCGCTCGGGCATGCCCTCTTCATCCAGCGCGGGCACCTGGCTTTGCAGGTCGCGCTCCAGCAATCGTACCTGTTGCACGTGGTTGAGCAGGCGGCGGCCGATCTCGGTGGGCGTCGGCGGCGTGGCACGTACCAGCACCGGCTGGCCGATTCTCGCCTCCAACAACTTGATGCGCTGGGAGATCGCCGACTGGGAAATTCCCAGCACCTGGGCGCCCCGCTCAAAGCCAGCCTGTTCCACCACCGCTGCGAGGGCGGAAAGCAATTTATAGTCGAACATCAGTTTTCCTAATGAGCGATCAGCAATATTGGTTTTTCTTATACAGCCTTGGACAGGAGAATAGCCAGCATCGCTTCTTCTTATTCAAGGACCTTCCACATGGCTGGCGAAACCGCCCTGGCAACCCTGCTGCGCAGCATGAGCCCACAGCTCAACGACGGCGACTACGTGTTCTGCACCCTGGCCGACAGCCGTATCCCCGAAGGTTGCGACGTGATCGGCAGCTTCCGCGAGCAGGAAGGCCTGACGCTGATCGTCGAGCGCCAGCAGGCCGAACGGGCCGGACTGGCTTTCGAATACGTAGCGGCGTGGATCACCCTCAACGTGCATTCGGCCCTGGAAGCCGTCGGCCTGACCGCCGCGTTCGCCACGGCCCTGGGCCAGGCCGGGATCAGTTGCAACGTGATTGCCGGCTACTACCACGACCACCTGTTTGTCGGGCGCGCCGATGCCGAGCGCGCCATGACGGTGCTGCGGCAATTGGCGGCGGGCGCGGAGTAAATCCTATGTGGCAAAGCTATATGAACGGCCTGTTGGTGGCCTTTGGTTTGATCATGGCGATCGGCACCCAGAACGCGTTTGTGCTGGCGCAGAGCCTGCGGCGCGAACATCACCTGCCCGTGGCGGCATTGTGCGTGGTGTGCGACGCGATCCTGGTGGCCGCCGGCGTATTCGGCCTGGCCACTGTGCTGGCGCATAACCCGGTATTGCTGGCGGTTGCCCGCTGGGGTGGCGCGGCGTTCCTGCTCTGGTACGGCACCCTTGCCTTGCGCCGGGCCTGCTCAAAGCAGAGCCTGGGCCAGGGCGAGAATCTCAAGGTGCGCTCATTGAAGGCGGTGATGCTCAGCGCCCTGGCAGTGACCTTGCTCAACCCCCACGTGTACCTGGACACCGTCTTGTTGATCGGCTCCCTCGGCGCCCAGCAAACTGAACCGGGCGCCTACGTGGCCGGCGCCGCCAGTGCTTCATTTCTGTGGTTCATGACCCTGGCCCTGGGTGCCGCATGGCTGGCACCGTGGCTGGCGCGCCCTGCCACCTGGCGGATTCTGGACCTGCTGGTAGCCGCCATGATGTTCAGCGTGGCCTATCAATTAATCAGCGCAGCGTAGATATTCCAAAACGCTCTGGAACCTCTATCCCACACAGTTGTTGCGTGGTTTTGCCGCCCCCCCGGTGCTATGATCCAGCCCCTGCGCCGCAAAGAGTACAAACTCCCCGGCGCTTGTTTGGCCGCCCGTGATCGGCCTTGCGCTCACCGCAACTGACCTGATTAGGAGAATCATCATGGCTTTCGAATTGCCGCCGCTG
>Ga0075034_1000918_pt1 | contig 13716 bp, 14 predicted proteins | sample SynthPrep_16_END_FD_71519 | JGI IMG/M metagenome (GOLD analysis project Ga0075034, IMG submission 71519) | Synthetic microbial communities from Ohio, USA - SynthPrep_16_END_DS12_MetaG | ecosystem: Engineered > Bioreactor > Aerobic > Activated sludge | place: USA: Ohio, Columbus | collected...
ATGCCGAAATCAAAGGGCCACTGAGCTAGATCAGGCCAAACTCCTTGGCCATAGCTGTTGCCTGCGGCAAGCTCGTCGCTCCCAATGCCGACTTGGCGTTGCGGAGGAAGAACGCGACATTGGCGTATGTGGTGTTCTCGATGATAGCAATGGCCTTCATGGATTTGCCCTCTGCAGACCAGCGCAGGCAGGTCAGTTCGTCGGACTTCATGCGAATGGGAGTGTGATGGGTCGGCTTTGCTCCCAGACCCTCAAGCCTTGAGTGCAGTTGCGCGACCGCAGAAGCGGCAAGAACCGGGTTCAGCGATTGCCCCAGGGCAAAGTCAGCTTCTTCCGAAGCCAGTGTGAGCATTGCCATCCGACCAAAGCCGGTCTTGATCGGAATTGTAATTCCGGAGCGGATCCCGAACTCCCCGGCTTCTCCGTAGAAGTTCCTGCGCTCCTTGCTCATCCTGAGCGATGCTTCGTTGGACCAGGCGAATGCCTCAAGTTGATCGCGTGCGCTCCGCACGACGGGATCGATAAGAGCGTAGGATTTCTCGAAGTACCGCTGCTGCCACTCGACGTCATAGTTTGAGATCGCCGTCTGCGTCTCCGCCTGAAGATTGAGATAGGCATAGGCGCCAAATCCCGCTTCACGGCTTAACTTCTCCAAGGTCGCTTTCACCGTGGCTTCGTCATGCGCTAGGGCGACCTGTTCGGTCAAACGCTCAAACCATTGGTTCAATTCATGGCCTCCTTTGAGTGAGGGTATGAACGCAACAAGGTTGCAGTCATAAGTGGCAGTACCCTTTGTAGAGGGCTCGGTAGCTCCGAAACGGAGGCGAAGCACACAATTGTGCCCGCCTAAAGCTGAGTATTAAGAGAAAGAATTTACCCACGCAAGATTGTATTATGTCATCGCGATTCAATTACATAGGTGATGACCAATTTGCGCCAAGGTCTGTTCTACCGCCGATATGAACTCGGGAAAATGATATCTTGATCGACCAACACGTTGAATTTGTAGCCGGGCCTGATCTTGATGGTTGGCTGCACATTCAGATTTTTTGAGATCGTCTGTTCCGCCACACGGCCGAACGATTCGGCAAAATTTCGCCGCGCTGCATCTGAAGCCGCATCCTGCGTGGCCAAGGTCGAACTCTCCGGCATCGACATATCGATCCCCGTGCCGATGATGGCAACAAGCGCGGCAGAGCCGAACATGCGCCAAAGGTGGCGATCAACCTTATCCCTGAAACCTCCGTAACCTTCGGCGTCCGTGCCGGACATACCGCCAATCTGAAGCGACGAGCCGTTGGGGAAGATCAGATCGGTCCAGACAACCAACACGCGTTCTTGACCGAACGACACCTTGGAATCGTAGCGGCCAAACAGCTTTGCCCCCTGGGGGATGAGCAGCCGGTAGCCGGTGGCGCTGTCATAGATATTCTGGCTAACCTGTGCGGAAATCCTGCCTGGAAGATCCGAGTTCAAGCCGGTGATCATCGTGGCAGGGATGACTGATCCTCGCTTCAACTCGTAAGGCGAGAGCTGCGGGACGACCTGGTTCGGCAGATAACCAAGATCCTTGATGTCCTGATTGAAAAAGTTTTCCTTCGAGGTCTGACCGTTCTGATCAACGTTCTGACCGAGCAGTCCGGACTTCATCGCAGCACTGTACAGATCGGATGCATTGTTCGTCGTGGCATTCAGCGGTTGATGGGCGTCAGTCCCTTTCGCGGAAGCGTTCTTCTGCACCTCAGAGACGTCCACCTTGAGCGGGGAATCGAGCGCCGTCGCCCGCGCCTGGAGGCTCGCCATTCTCTGACGCTGCGCCTCGCGAAGGATCTGCTCGTCCTGCTCCCGCTTCAGCCGCGCTTTCCACTCGGCTTCCGGCTCGAGCTGCGAGCGCCGTTCCGTCCGGACCTCATTCTGCCGCTCCACAACGGCCTCTCTGACTGGTTCGCGCTCGACAACGACTGGCGTCGGCTGGAACACCTCGCGTTGCTCGGGTTCGCCTATGATCCCGTCCGACACGCCTCGCTTCAGCTGATCGCCAAAGGTTGTTGCCGGAGACGCGGAGGTGTTGTCGAGCTCGTTGCCTCGATTGAAGGAAAGACCGCGCCACGACAGGCCGATGATGACGACGCCGAAGAACACAACGATGATAACGATTGCGACGATGATCGGCAGCCGATTGAGGCGTCGCATGCTCTGTTGATCGTCACCATTTCCTGCCGTGCCGAGCTGGAGCGATTGAACCATGGTCTCCCCTCCCCTCAGTTTCGCTGCATGATCGAAAGCGGACTTGCCGGCGTCGCGCCAGCTGACGTCGCCGTGTAGGCGCGCCCGAGCGCGATGGCCGGCGTGCTGACACGCGCCAGGACCTGTCCGTCGAAGCTGTCCACCGACCAAGCGATTTCGACGGGTTTTTGATCCTTACCGACCTTGCCGTCGGCGATGACGGTGTATCCCCATCCCTTCAGCGCTGCCTCGAGCGCGGCGGCGTATTCGGAGGTGTCCTTGTCCATTTTGAGGATCGCGGTGCCGGCCGGGCCGACCTGTTCGGCAAGGCGGCTCGCCATGTCGCCGGCGATGGCGCTGGCGGTGGCGCCAGTGATGGCAATCGGGGTGGAACTCGTCGTCAGCGTTTCATCCGCAGTCTGACAACCGGAAAGGATGACAGTGATGATGATGGCGGCAATGATCTTGTTCATCGGTCAGCCTCCCCGCCGGATCGTGATCTTCTGCTGACGCCAGCCGACCCCAGAGACGAGCACGGCCTTGTCGACCGCATAATCGACGATCATCATGTCGTTCTTAATGCGGTAGTTGACGATGCGGTTCTGCCCGCCGCTGACGACGAACAGCACCGGAGCGTCCTGCCCGGAGATGGACCGTGGAAACTGGATGTAGGTTTTAGCGCCATCGGAATAGACGCGCTTCGGCCGCCATGAGGCGCTGCCGCTGACCGAATAGGAAAAGTTCAGCCTGTCCGGAGCGGCTCCCGGAATGCCACCAGTCTCGAGCCGGGCATTGATGTCAGCCAGCTTGGTCGAAACATCCTCTGGATACTCAAATCCGATCCGGGCCATGTACTGGCTGGGATGGGATTTGAGCTGGATATGATAGGTCCGCCTGGACGTGGTGACGACCATGGACGTGACGAGGCCGGCCTCCGATGGCTTCACGATCAGGTGGATCGCCTGTCCGCCGGTTGCTCCCGATGTGGCCGGCTCGACCTTCCAGCGGACAGTATCGCCGACAAGCACATCGCGGACGATCTCGCCGCCTTGCAACTCGATATCGCAGACTTGAAGCGGTGAGCACACAACGGAGGGCTGGGTCTCGCCGAACAGAAAGATAACCTTTCCGTCTGGCCCGGTCGTCACCAGACCCGACGTCCCCCGCCATTTGCGCGAGATGTTGGTCCCCTTCACCTCGTTCGAATTCATGCTTTGCGCCATCGCATAATCCGCAAGGACGAGTCCGGCCATGCAGCCGGCGGCCGCGATCAAACCTGTTCTGTGCATATGATTTCCCCTGCCCTTAAAGCTGTGCGGTCCAGTCGAAGTCCTGGACATAAAGACCGATCGGGTTAAGGCGGATGATCGCCTCGTCCTGTGGCGCGGTGAGCGCGACCGTCGCGATGCCGCGAAACCGGCGCGTGCCGGTTTCCTTGCCCTTGCGGTCGCGCTCGTATTCGGTCCAGTCGATCTGGTAGGTCTGGTTAGACAGCGCCACGATGTTGTTGACCTCAATGGCGACGGTCGACGTCTTCGCCTTTTCGAAGGGCGAATTACCGCGAAACCAGGCGTTGATTTTCTGGGTCGAGGGATCGGACGTCCGGAGAAGCGCATAGGTCCTATCGATGTATTGCTTCTGCACTACCGCGTCGGGCGTGATCGATTTCAGGCTGGTGATGAAGTTGCCGAGTGTCGCGCGGACGACGCGGGCATCGGCATACTCGATCTGCTGGGGGAAGCCTGCCGTCACCGACGTGCCGAGCTTGTCGACCTCGACGATGTACGGCACGAGCTTGACCTGCGTGCTAAGATACATGGCATAGGTGAAGCCGATCACGGCCATCGAAAGTCCGAGAATGCCGACGATCCGCCATGCGCGCGCGGCTTGGACATAGGATCCATATCGTTCAGTCCATTCCTGCCGCGCGGCAAGGTAAGGGCTATCGGGCGGCCGGTTTGTTGCCATCGATTTCTGCCTTCCTGGTGATTACTTGTCGTTGCGTACTGGCGGCGTTTTGGGACCGCTTTGTCCCGTGCGGCTCTGATCGAGCTTGGCGTTGGCAAGCCCCATGATCGAGCCGGCGTATGCTCCGGGCGAACCGATCGCCTTCTCCTTGGCAGCCGAGCCCGCAGCCTTTCCAGCGGACCCGATACCGGCTCCCATCCCACGAAGTGTTGCGCCTGCAATAGAGGATCCGGCTGCGCGCGCTGACTGAGCCGCCGCGGCGCCGGCTCCGACGGCGCCTGCCGCGAGCGACGCCGCGCCAAGTGCAAATGATGAAGCCTGCCCCCCATGGCGGATGGCTTCCATGCCGCCAGAGACAGACGCGCCTTGAACGACCCCCTGGATAATCGTTGGCACGTACATCGAGATGATAAACACCACGACTGAAATACCGGCGATCGCCAAAGTGGTGATGAATTGATCGCTATCCGCTGTCGGCGCTTGCGCCAGGCCGAGAAGGACCTCCGAGCCTATTTTCGCGATCATGACCAGTGCCATCAGCTTCATGCCGACGCCGAAGGCATAAACGAGATAGCGGACGGCAAAGTCCTTCGTAAAGGACGAGCCACCCAAGCCGAGCATGATCATGCCTGCGAGCAGCCCTACGTACATCTCCACCATGACCGCGACGAAGATTGCGGCCACGAGCGAGAAGCAAATCACCACAACCCCCATCGCTAGGACGGCGGCGATCGCAAGCGCATTGTCCTCGAACACCCCGAACTTGGCCTGCTCGGACATCTGCGAAGCCACCCGTATACCGGCATCGAACACTTCGGCCGGCGAGGCCGATCCGCCGCCCGCGCCGATCTGATAGAGGCTGTTGACGACGTCCCTCGCAAGCGTTGGTCCCTGGGTAAGAACGAACGCGAAGAAGCCGATGAACATGATCCGTCGAACGAGTTCGGCGAACCAGCTTTCAAGGGACGCGGCCTGGATGGCAAGCCAGACGGCGGCGATGCCAACCTCGATCCCGGCGAGGATCCAGAACAGCGATCTTGCCGCGTCCATGATGGTGGTCTCCCATCGCTTCGCGGCAGCAGACACCTGGTTCTCGAGTTCTGTCAGAACCTGTCCTTGCTGCCCGAACGCGGGAGTGGCGAGGACCAGGCAGGCTATGCCGGCGAGTACGAAAGCCCGCTCAAGATTTCGCTTCACCATCGCGGGCGCATCTCCTGACCTTTTTCGATCGGGGGCCGCTCCTTGGATGTGCTGAAGAATTTCTCACGGGTGATGCGTTGTTCCTGGCTCATCTCGCGTGATGCCGGAGCGTTCACCTGGACGAGATAGAAGGTGGCACCGGAAGCCGCCGCAGCTACGGTGGCCAGAACCACGACGATCAGGATCGGGCGGCTCACCAGCGTGGCTCCATCTTCTGGCCGCTCGGAATCGTGGAAACGTCGGCATTGAAGAATTTCTCGCGCCGGGCCTGCGCGAGATCCTTGTCCGTCTGCTCGGTCTGAAGCCACGTCCCCATCATCGTCATCTGCTGGGAAACGAGGCCGCGCAGCTTCTGCATCTGGGAAACCTGCTGGGCGGCGATCTGGTGTCCGACCTGGAGGGCCTTCATCTGGCCGTCGGCCGACTCCGACATTGATCGCAGCGAACTCATCGTGCCCTCCTCCGTATCGAACTGATCCGCTGTCAGGCTCGCTGCCTTCAGCGTACTGCCGATCGTGTCCCGGTTCGTGTCCGACCAGGACTGGTAGGTGCTCGAGAAGGTCGCAGCATTGGGCAGATTGGTTTTCAGGTCCGTATAGCTCTTGAATCGCTGCTGAAGGACGTCGTCGGCATTGCCCATTGAGAACGAGATGCTTTGTCCCTGATCGACAACGCTGCGCAGACGGTTGAGATCGCTCTCGGCCTGGCCCCAGATATGATCAGGGAGCTGCGCCGTGTTCTGCAGCATGTTTTCGTAGATCTTCAGTTGGTTCTGAATCTGTTCCGCCAGTTGCGTGATCTGAGTCAGCTGGTTGTCGACCTGCAGGCCGGAGCTTTTGAGAAGATCGATGAGCTGAGCATTGTTGGCAAGCTGCGTCCATTCGGTGGCAGCACCCGTTGCAGATCCAGCATGTGCGGGAGCAACCGGGTGCACCGCGATTGCCACGGTCATTGTTGCGATGATCCAGTTACTGTACTTTGAGGTGCGACGTGGCATCGTGAACTCCTCTCGATTGAAGCCAATGGCTAGGCCAGTCCTGGCCGTGTTCAGCCTTCAGCGCGCGTATCCGCTTCAGGTCTTCCTTTCCGGACGCGCCGACGAAGCTCAGCGCCACCGGCCCGAGCGACATGTCGAAAAGCCGCCGCCCGTCTGGCGTGGCGACGTAATATTCGCGCTTGGGGATGGCGCTCGAGACGATCTCGATCTGGCGCTCGTTGAACCCGATCCGCTCGTAGAACTCGCGCGTGCCCGGTTCGCGCGCGGCGCCATTGGGCAAGCAGATCTTGGTCGGGCAGGATTCTTTCAGCACGTCGATAATGCCGGAGCGCTCGGCGTCTGAGATGGATTGCGTCGCCAAAACAACAGCGCAATTGGCCTTGCGGAGAACCTTCAGCCACTCCCGGATCTTGTCGCGAAACACCGGATGCCCGAGCATCAGCCAGGCCTCATCGAGGAGGATCAGGCTCGGAGAGCCGTCGAGCCGCTTCTCGATCCGGTGGAAGAGATAAGTGAGGACGGGCACCAGGTTACGTTCGCCCATATTCATCAGCTGCTCGATCTCGAAGCACTGGAACGCTCGAAGCGTGAGGCCGTCCTCTTCCGCGTCGAGAAGCTGACCCATCGGGCCATCGACGGTATAGTGATGGAGCGCATCCTTGATCTCGCGCATCTGCACGCCGCTGACAAAGTCCGACAATGACTTTCCGGGCGCTGTCGCCATCAGCCCGACCTGGCGCGATATGGCATTGCGATGGTCGGGCGTGATGGTGACGCCCTGCAGGGCAACGAGCATTTCGATCCACTCCGTCGCCCAGGCACGATCGCCATCTGTCGAAAGATCGCGTAGTGGGCAGAATGCCAGGGCCCTTCCCTCCCCGTTCTGGTCGTTGCCGATCTCATAGTGATCGCCGCCGGCCGCAAGCGTCAAAGGGAGGAGAGAGTTGCCCTTGTCGAAGGCAAAGATCTGGGCGAACTCGTAACGGCGGAATTGCGCGGCGATCAGCGCGAGAAGCGTCGATTTACCGGAGCCCGTTGGCCCGAAAATCAGGGTATGGCCGACGTCGTTGACATGGAGGTTGAGGCGGAACGGGGTCGATCCCGAAGCCACCTGCATCAGTGGCGGCGAGTTCGACGGATAGAACGGGCACGGCGCCACCGGATTGCCCGACCATACCGAGTTCAACGGAACGAGGTCCGCCAGATTGCTCGTATTGATCAGCGGCTCGCGGATGTTGGCGTACCAGTTTCCGGGCAGGCTGCCGAGAAACGCATCTGTCGCGTTCAGCGTCTCGATGCGAGCCCCGAAGCCTTCGGCCTGGACCAGCCGGCGGATAGCTTCGGCCTTATCCTGAAGCGCTTCACGGTCCAAATCGAATAGAATGATAACCGGGGTGTAGTAGCCGTAGGCGACAAGCTGCGACGAAGCCTGAGCGATGGCGTCCTCGGTTTCGGCGACCATCGTCATGGCATCCTGATCGACCGATCTGCTCTGGGTCTGGAAAAGCTGGTCGAAGAATGGCCGAACCTTCTGCTGCCATTTCTTCCGGGTCCGTTCGAGCTTGTCACGCGCCTCTTCCGCATCGAGGAAGATGAACCGTGACGACCACCGATAAGTCAGCGGCATCAGATCGAGATTGTTGAGAATACCGGGCCAGCTTTCTGCCGGCAGCCCATCGATAGCAACGACAGCGAGGAACCGGTTCTCGACCTTAGGTGTCAGGCCATGCTCCAGCTCTGCTGTTGCCAGCCAGTCAAGATACATCGGGACCTCGGGCAAGCGAACGGGATGGCTTTCACCGGTAATGCAAAATCGAACGAACTGCAGGAGATCGTCGTATCGCGCGATGCGCGCCCCTCCCCTCTCGCGGACCTCGCGGGTCTGCATACGCGCGATCGACAGCGTATTGGCCAAGTACTGCTCGATTTCCCGGATCGCGTTTCGAAACACGAGCAGGACAGTGTCGGCGTAGGATTTCTTCCGGCTCTCCTCGTCCGAATAGATATATTTGTTGAGCACCGTCTTCCTCGGCTCGAGCGGCCGGTAGGTTAGAATGATGGCGTGCTTGCTCTCGAAATGCCCCTGCTCGCGCCCGAAGTGGGTCCGGCGCTCGGCATCGATCGCGCGGGTGACAGGGTCCGGGAAATGGCACTGGTCCGGCGTGGGATAGTCGACCGTCGGTACCCGGATCGCCTCGACCTGGATCATCCACCCCGTCCCTAGACGCGACAGGATCGCATTGATCTGCCGGGAGAGCTCGTTGCGTTCGAGGTCGGTGGCGCTTTCGGAGTCCGGACCTGCGAAGTACCAGCCCGCCATCAGGCTGCCGTCCTTCAGCAGCAGGACGCCGTTGTCCACCAACCCTGCATAGGGAACGAGGTCAGCAAATGAAGGGCCGGTTGCGCGGAAACGTTTGAGGGCAGCCATCAGGACACCTCTAGTATGTTCGCCACGGAGCGGCCGTTGGCCGGTAGTGGGACTTGTAGGAAACGTGACGGGCATAAACCTGCCGCATCAGCGGATCGGACTTGGCCATCATGCGAAGAACGCCAACGATGACGACCCAGACGGCAATGCCAAAGAGCGCAGAGTAGACGGTCAGTACGACGAAAACCAAAATTACGGCCGCAAGCCCGGTGATCAGCACCAATTCGCGGTCGGCGCCCATCAGGAGGTTCGGCCGTGACAGCGCGCGATGAATGCGATTGTGGTGGAGGCTCACGGTGCCCCCTCCCCTTCTGGGTTCGAATTGAGCAGCGTGTTCTGTTCTGTTGGTAGGCCGATCGAAGCGCCGGTGGCTCCGAACAGACCGACGATGGTCGTGGCACCAAGCAGAATGCCGGCGACCAGGACGACGTACATCAGCCTGCGGGCGAAATCGTTGAGTTCGCCACCGAAAATTAGCATGCCGCCGGCAATTGCCACGGCGGCCAGTGCTATATAGCCCGCCACCGGACCAGTGATGGATTCCTGGATTTGTTCGAGTGGTCCCTCCCATGGAAGACTTCCGCCGGAACTGGCAAAAGCGGGCGTGTCTAACGTAAGAGCAATGAGAACGGTGAAATTCGCGATCGCTAAAGGCAATCTTTTACGCGACATCGCGTGCCTCCTGTTCTTCCGTGAGCTGGTCCGATTGGATTTCATATTCGCCGTTGGCGAAACGATCGACATTGATGACGTCGCGCACGCGACGACCCCGTGCGGTTCGTTCGACTGACACGACGAGATCCACTGCCTCCCCGATCACTTCGCGCATCGGCAATTGGCTGACTTCTGCGGTCAGTTGCTCCAGCCGCCGCAAGGCAGATGTCGCCGTATTGGCGTGGACCGTTGTGACGCCACCCGGGTGCCCAGTATTCCATGCCTTGAGCAGGGTTAGCGCTGCGCCGTCGCGTACCTCGCCGACCACGATGCGGTCCGGTCGAAGGCGCATCGTGCTTTTCAACAATCGGCCCATATCGACGGTATCGCTGGTACGCATGAGTACGACGTTTGCGCTGGCGCAACGGATTTCCGCCGTGTCTTCAAGTATGATTATGCGGTCGTCGGGTGCCTGGTTGTTGATTTCTGCGATTATGGCATTGGCAAGTGTCGTTTTACCCGTTCCCGTTCCGCCGGATACGACGATGTTCAGGCGTGAATTGATCGCGCTTCGGATTTTAGCGGCTTGGATCTCCGTCATTACCCCTTGGCCAATATAATCTTCCAGAGGGATTAAGCGGGATGCCCGGCGTCGGATAGAAAAAATCGGCCTTGTCACTACTGGGGGAAGAAGGCCTTCGAATCGATGTCCGCCTATTGGCAGTTCACCAGAAATAATCGGATGATTAAGGTCCACTTCCGATCGCAGCGCGTGCGCGACAGTGCCAATCACTACCTCAGCTGCAGTTGAAGACATTTCACCAACCGCCGAAATCCCTTGCCCAAGATGCTCGACGAAGAGCTTCCCGTCCGGATTGAGCATGATCTCGACGACGCTGTTGTCATCGAGTGCGGCGCAAAGCTGGTCACCGAACGCCTCCTGTAGTTTTCTTACGAGCCTTGAATGTGAAGGAAGCTGGACCACGGTCTACTCCTGTTGAAAAATCATCGGTGACAGCGAGCGATCGAAGATCGGTAGCTTGAAGGCCTAAGCCTTGCGAAAACGCCAGGATCTGTCGGAAGCGTTCCCGCAACGGCAGTTGTGACCCCGATTCTCGATGGGTGGCCAATGCGCTGCAGAGGCCAGCCAATTCGAGACAGAATGCGTTCGAAACGCAGATCAGTGACTGTTACGATCTCGGAGTAGCCATTGGCGACGGACCATTCGATGATCCCGGAAAACATCGCCAATGTCGTTTCGTGGATGACGTTGGAGCCCCTTCCCTCCTCGATCCTCGTATCGACGCAAAAGCGCGAACTTTCGATCATGGCAGGGTGGTAGTGGAGCTTTCCGTCCGGAAGAAGTGATGGGAAAACGTCGGCGACCATTGTTGCGCCCGTGGCCGGAAGTAGCCGGGCACATCCTATGACTTTTTCCTCGCCCAGCACGGCAAGGATATACGTTGGCCCGAGATCATCGAACCGATCCCTTTCTGCTCCGCCACGGACTTCGACTTCCCAACCCAGGCGATCCCCAAAGATGTGCGCTCTCAGCTTGTGCTGCTCGATTAAGAGTTTTTTGTCGATGTCGCTCTGAGGTTTCGAGATTGCCCTGATATCCATGAAGTTCCCCTTGTTTTTATTGGCGATGAAATCAGCACAGATCAGAAGGGCGTGGCAGTTGGTGAATCCTACAAATCCGGATTTGTGATGAGTCGCGCGAACTCTGCCGACTCGGTCATGGGCGCCGGGTGCCGGGAGCCTTTGCATGTGCAATTGACCCTAGAACAAACTGCGCACGGTCTGACTTGATAGGGTCGCTAAGTATCTGGTGAATATGATATAATGGCGCAAACTTTCCGATGGTCGCCGATGTCTTACTCTCCCTTCATTAGGCTTTTGTTAACTCTAAACAACTGGACGTCAGGCTAGAATCATGTTGTATCTTGGCGGATATGGGTCGGCAAAACGGCGATTGCCCGCCAAGAGGGAATGATGGCGATAGCAGGACAGGCAAAAGTAACGGACGGTCAGAAGGAAGATGCGGGCGCAAAGATCATGCGCCACGCCGGACTTCTGTCGCAGCAATTGCAGCAGCTTCGCACGCGCATGTATCCTCCCAAGTCGGAGAAAAGCCTGAGGCCTTTCCTGACCAACGAAGTCTCGAAGCTGACTTCCATACCCGATTCTACACTGAAGCTCATGTCGAGCGAAGGACGCGGACCGGTTCCAGGACGACTGGAAAACAATCACCGTGTTTATACGCTTGCCCAGATCAACGAGTTGCGTGAGCTTTTTGCGGAGCAGAAGCCGGCCGAAGCGTTGAGGTTTCTCCCGCGCCGTCGTGCAGGTGAGCATCTTCAGGTCGTTTCTATCGCCAACTTCAAGGGCGGCAGCGCCAAGACGACGACCTGCGTTCACCTTGCGCATTATCTAGCGTTGCAGGGATATCGTGTCCTTGCGCTCGACCTTGATCCCCAAGCATCCCTTTCTGCGCTTTTCGGAGCACAGCCGGAATTCGATGTTGGCGCCAACGAAACGATTTATGCCGCTTTGCGCTATGATGACGCCGGCCGGAGACCGATCCGAGAGATCATTCGCAAGACCTATTTTGATGGTATCGATCTTATTCCGGGTAATCTCGAGGTCATGGAGTACGAGCACGACACGCCACGTGTTCTGGCCGAGAAATCGAACTCGGGACCGATCTTTTTCGAGCGACTGAAGATTGCGCTCGCTGAGGTCGAGGCGGATTATGATGTCGTTATCCTCGATACGCCTCCTTCACTTGGTTTCCTGACGCTGAGCGCGATGTATGCTGCGACCAGCATGATCATTACCGTTCATCCCGCGATGCTCGATGTCGCGTCAATGAGCCAGTTTCTTTTGATGATGGGTGATCTGATTGGCGTGCTGAATGAAAGCGGCGCTCAGCTTGATCAGGACTTCATCCGCTATCTCGTGACACGCCACGATCCAAACGACGCGCCGCAGTCACAGGTCGTCGCCATGATGCGCCACTTGTTTGGCTCAGACGTGCTTTTGCCGACCTCCATCGAGAGCACTGCGGTGGAGGCCGCAGGACTTGCGAAGCGGTCGATCTACGAGCTTGAAATGGGACAGATCGGACGAGACACGCATAAGCGGGCGCGCGAGGCGGTTGACGCTGTGAACGAGGCTATCGTCAAGTTGATCAACAGCAGTTGGGGGCGCACATGAGCAAGTCATCGAACAAGTCGATCGTTGCCAATTTTGGCCTCCTGTCTGCGGAGCTGGAAAACAAACTCTCGACAGACACTCCCTCCGCAACAGTGACACCACCATCGGGCCGCGTTGGCGCTGGTGTTGTCGGTGCTGCACACAGGGCAATCGACGATATCAAGTCTGAACGTGACCGGTTGAAAGCGCTTGTCGAGGCAGGTGGAGGGGCTATCAGGGAACTTGACCCTTCCAAGATCGATCCATCGCCCTATCCTGATCGTCTGCCAGACGACGACGGCTCACGGTTTGAGGTCTTCCGCAACTCGGTCAAAGCGGAAGGCCAGAAGGTTCCGATACAGGTCCGCAAGTCTCCCTCGTCTCCTGATCGCTGGCAGGTCGTTTATGGTCATCGCCGTCTCCAGGCGGCCAAGGATCTGGGGATTCCGGTCAAGGCGATCGAGGTCGAGATTTCGGATCTTGATCTGGTGATTGCTCAAGGCATCGAAAACGCCAATCGACAGGATCTTTCCTGGATCGAGCGGGCACTCTTTGCGCGCCGGATGGATGAAGCTGGCATCAAGGCGCGTGACATCTATGCTGCCCTGTCCATCGACGGTGCGGAGCTTGCGCGGATGAGAACAGTCTATCGCACCGTACCGTCTGACATGATCGAGGCGATCGGCAGGGCACCGAAGGTTGGCCGCCTTCGTTGGGCCGATCTCGCCAAGGCGGTTTCCGACAATCCCAATGAAATGGATCGGCTTCGCGCTGTCCTTTCAAGCGCTGCAGAGAAGCGCTTCGGATCCGACCAGAGGTTTCTTGCGGTGCTGAACGGCCTGAAATCCAAGAACGCGGTGAAAAATAAGGGTAATGCGATCACGGGTGTGACGGGCGAAGCGCTTGGACGTTTCACGATCTCTTCGAAAGATATCCGCATTTTGGCCGAAACACCCGATGGCGCAGAATTCTTGAAATTCGTCGAAAGGGAACTGCCGGCGCTTGCCGAGCGGTTCAGCCGTGAGCGATCAGAGCATTAAAAAAC